>ENA-OPAC01000079-OPAC01000079.1-human-gut-metagenome-genome-assembly--contig:-NODE-79-length-51408-cov-3.266489_pt1 | contig 51408 bp, 50 predicted proteins | sample MGYA00241052_ERZ501420 | MGnify/ENA primary metagenome ERZ501420 (study PRJEB25962, sample SAMEA2042513) | human gut metagenome | biome: human gut; feature: human-associated habitat; material: faeces... | reverse complement strand
GGGCTTTACTGTCCGAACATGGCCGTTTATCGAAGCCGTTTGAAGGCCACGCACGAATACACCTCGATATTTTCCACGATCTCCTCGTGGTTGTGGTTCGTCTGGCTCTCCACAAGGTCAAATGCCATGAAAGTATCGCCATCCATGCACGAGAGCCGCTCATGTATCAGTTCCGGCAGGTCAAACACCTCCAACGCCTCTTCCTTGAACGGACTGCCCTCGTTGGCTGCACCGGCCCAGTCCGTCACGATATGCAGTTTCACTTCCGGTTCGGCCCGATATTCCACCCCGTCCACAATCGCGTTCCAGCGTATCGGGCAGAACTCCACGAACACGGCAGGGCGTTCCCAATTCTCCTCCTGCTCGATAAACTCCACATTGTGGTTCCACAGGTCGATGTGTTTTATCAAGCCTCCGCCCACCTCCTTCAGCTCCTTGCAGAGCATATTATAAAGTTCCTTTCTCATTTCCGTCTTATGTCAAATTCAACATTGAAATATTCCGTTATATTTTCCTCTATGATTTCACGGACAGCCTTCTCCACTTCGGGAGAAACCCCCAAGAAACGCCTTCGGGGAATCTTGATCATGCTGCCCTCCTTTTTCAAGGCCATGAACTTCCAGAACTCCGCCTCGCCGGTCAGCTGCACGGTACGTTTGTCCTTGCGTTTCTCTCCATTCTTCCTGCGTCCGAAAGAACCGGTCGCCTCGTAGTATTTATGCCAAAAGTAACGCTTCATCTTTTTTGTCACCCTTATCTCCCCGCCGTCATTGTGAATGGCCGCATACGAAAGGTCGGTGTAAAACGTGATGCTGTTCTCCGTGGTCCGGCTGGAAACGCTCCGCCTGAGCCGGCCGGTATCTATCAAAATAGAACCTCCGGGACGTGTCGGGCTTTTACGCCGCTGCCATGCCTCGGAGAAAAAAGCCTGACGCTCAAAATTACGGTCGAACTCATCTGTCATCTCCACCCGGATATCCTGCAGGATCCGGGCGATTATCTTCTGCACGTCCTTGTTCATAGTCATCGTCATTAAAGAGTAAAAGCTGGCGGGTCTCCTCGTCAGCTATCTTCTTGCTCGCATCCGCGCTCGCGTTGAGTATATTGTAGAATGTACGTTCGGTAACGGCATATACAGGATATACGTACCGCCGCCAGATCTCGCGGTTCGGTACACCGCGTTTGGCATATTGGTCGTATATCCTGTTTATCTCCTCCACACGTTTCTCATAACTTACTCCGCGTCGCTTTGCCATCGCTTACTCCTTCTTTGGATTATATGGTTGAATATCCAGTTCCATCTTCGCGCTCACTATCACCCGGCCGCTGCCGCCACACTGGGGACAAGCCTCCTCGGTAATATTCACTTTCTTTTTTCTGAAAATCCGGGAAGGAAGTTCGGTCGTTCTCTGTACGACACCCGTGCCGCGACAAGCACGGCACAAGGCTACTTTGGGGCTCTTCTCTACATTCTGTATCATACTCTTCATTTTTAGGATTCTGTCATACCCAACGGGATGGGCTTCCACATCCCGTTATTGTCTCTTATCTCAGCTCTGATGAACTGCTTGCTCACCTCCGGCTGGTAACTCTCCTCGATGATGCGCACGCCTTCCATGAAACGCTCGTCACCGGTTTCCATCGCTACCTTGCGCAACTGAACGATGCGCGAGGCTTTCAACGTACCTTTGGCATCACGTGCCAACAGGCGGAGAACCATGCTCACCAGCGCCTTGGTCTTTTCGTCCTTGGCGAGGCTTTCGATATACTCCTTCACAATGGCAATTCCGTCCTCCACCGTATCGCGGTAACCGTCTGTCACATACACGCCCAACGTGATACGCTTGCTTCCCTCGCTGTTGGTGAATGTGTGACTGCGCTGATCGTCCTTTGCTTTCGTCTTGAACAGGTCGGACTTCATTTCAAGGATGGTCTTGAAATTCTCCATCACCGTCCGCTTGCTCTCCTTGATGCGCTCGCTGATACCCAGCAACACCGGAATAGAGCGTTCGATCTCCTCGTCCACCATCTGCTTATACATCTCGCGGTCGGCTCTCGCCTTCTCTTCCGCGACTTTCTTGGCTTTCGCCTGACGGAAGGCATCAAACTCCGCCTTCTCGGTTTCCGTCATTACGACGGTCTGGTTCTTCTCTTCCATAATTCAAATCGTTTTTGTTGTTAATCCATCAATTCTCATACTCCTCACCATAATCTGACGTTTCCAACTCGCTTTCCAACAGGGCTTCCTCATATTTCTCATAAGACCACTCGTTCAGCCTGTTGAAAAACTCTTCCCGATCATCCCGGTCCATTTCCGGGAACACGTCAAGTATCTGGTTCTTGACATTCTCAAGCAGTTCATTAAATCTCTTATCCATATCCGTCAATTTTTAGGGGCTTTGGTGTCTATGAGCATATAGGTCACCGCCGCCGGTTGTTTTACTTCCTCTTTCTTTTTTTCCTTGAGCCCGCCCTTGCGCCGGATAGAGCGCAGCTTTACAGCCAGTTGTTCCAGTTCGTCCGAAGAGATTTGACTGAACGCCTTTCCCGCAATCCGGGGATTCCGGCAGAAGTCATTGACACGCGCCCAGTCCGAAGTGTCGATTCCCATTTTTTGCATGAGTCTCAAACACACGCTGCGCCAATATTTAAGTTCCTCCTGCATCTTCTGACGACGCTCGTCCACACCGGCCAATTTCTCCAATCCCTCACAACAGGTCTTATATTCAAGCCTCGTCATTTCACGAAGACTGTCTGTCCGGTTCCATGTATACTGCAACACGATGGACTTCTTGAACTCTTCCCGGTCTCCGTTGAACGGCAGCTTGTTGAACAAAGCGTAAAACCGGGCGAAATTGGTTACTTCCTGTGCCATATCATCCTTTCACTTTTTTCTCCACCGAAAGGATAGCCAGACTTATCATCATAAGTTTTACAGACTGACTGTCCTCCTCAAGCAAATCAATATCCGCAACCACAGGCTCACCGCTCATGGCATTCCATACTTGCTCTACCTCTTCCGTCTTCTTTTGGTTCATCAAAAAGAGATACGCATCATACTCGGAACGATCAAACTCAAATACGACCTGAACTTTCTGTTTTTCTTCCATAGTTCCTATCATTTATTGTTTTCTTTCTTCGTTACTTCATATCCTTTTTCTTTAAGATACGTTGCCACATAATCATCATTGCCAAGGTCATTCAGCACATCAAAAAGATAACTTGACACATACCCTGCAACGGCATGTGCCGATGCATAATCAATTTTTTCAGAGATAAACTCCACCTTCTTGGTTCTACCCAATCCTCGAAATGCTTTTTCAATGTCATTCATAATTCTATATTTTAAACTGTTATTCAAACAATACTTTAATGCCGCATGAACTCGCCACGTCAAGTTCCAGCTTCGCGCCTTTACTCAGTTCCCAGTCCTTCAGCATATAGATATACTCACAATCCAGAAGCAGGGCGATATCCGCCCGCATGTGCTCTCTCCAATGGGCCTCATCCGGCAGCCCGTTCTTAAAAGGATTGACCGGGGAAAAGCCCATATTTCTCAAATTCTGTTCCGCATTGGCAAACGCACCCTTGCGCTCGTCAATGTTATAGTGGGCTATTGCCCCGCTGATGTAAACCTTGTCTTTTTCCATATCACAAATTATTACTCGTTTGAATGATTCCTTCTTCCCACACCACATAATAGCTGCCGGCCTCACCGATGGCACGGCCTTGACAATACGCCTTATAACCGACCACCCGGATCTTCATGTCGCAGATATAACGCAAACGGATCGCACCGCCTCCCATCGGCTGGCTCTTCTTTTCCTGGCTGATCCAGATGAAGCACTTTTTCGGAAAACGCTTCATCAAGGCTACCGCATCCGGATACTCCCATTCCGACACCTGATACGAATCCACGATGATAAACTTCGGGGATTTCGGCTTCTTTAATCGGTCTATCAGTTCCTCATAGGTCTCGTCCACAACCACACGGAACTTACCTTGCACCTCGTTCATCTTCAAATATTCCATACGGCGTTGGAATGTCTGGTTCACGCCCTCTTCATAACTCAAGTACAACACAAGGCCGTATTTGCACAGTTCCTTGCTAAGCTGCATCACAAAGCTGCTCTTTCCGCTGGCACTGGCACCGCTGATGAACCAGGAGGCATTCTCCGCAGGGAACCCGAAAGGCTTGTTCCATTTCTCGCCCCACGGCAACGTCACCCATTTCTTGGCGGCTATGTCTTTCGGACTATATGCTCGTTTCATGACTCTTTTTCTATTGATTCAATCCTATATTTCAGAAACCCTTTGATGATATGCGGAGGATGGTGTATCGGGCAGAATTGCCCTACGTAAAGCCCCCAATACGGGACATAAGCATCTTTCCATATTTCATTTTGAAATGGTCCGGCTTCCTCCACAAGACCACCTTCATTTACTTTGAGCCATAACAGGTCTTGGCCTTTGTCCTCTAAAACTATCTTAACCATTTCCTATGCCATTTTAAGTTTCTCTATCTCGGTATATACTCGCCTCAGACCTCCACGTGTCTTGCGTACAATCTGCGCTATATCCGCACCTGCCGGGGCATTTACTTTAGCCACCGTCTGAGCTTGGGCATTCAAAAACGCCTCACGCTCCTTGCCGTCATCAGGTGTCACCTTGCTGTAACGGTCTCCATAACGGCTCAACATCTCGGTATAGCCCACTTTCTTACATTCTATCGAACGGTTGATCTTTTCTTTCAAACCATCCGCACCCATCATATACCAGGCACAACTGCGTTCGGTGGCATTCCACAAAGCCTTCAGCTCAAGGAACGCCTCATACTGCAAATCCCCGGCCTCGTCCAAAATAATAAGCGGATTCTCAATGGAACGGAGGTAATAAGTCAAATCCTCGTATACATCGCTATATTTACCTTTGGCATCCACTCCGAACTCCGCAGCTATCTTACGCACCAGCTTCAGCTTAGTCTTCACCTGCGAGCAGTCGATATACACGGCATTCTTGTGGTTCTGCACATAATACCTTGCGGTAAAAGTTTTTCCGATGTTTGGAATGTCGCATAGGATAGCCGACAGGCTCGACTGCTGGGAGAACTCCAGCTGGGCGGTTATATACTCGAACGTGGCGGTCTTGGCAACCTTCCACTCCATATCGGCACGGAGGCTCACACCCAAACGACGGGCTATACTTATCCAGTTGGCATCACTAAGAGCCTTGTCCGTCTGTCCGTTCTTAATGGCACTGTACACCGATGTGCTGATGCCAAGGGAAGCGGCGTGTTTGGCGTCACTCGGATAGTTCGCACGGTTGGCGGCTACCGCTCCCAAAATCTTCTGTTTTTGCGCTTCTGTAATCATAATTCAAACGCTGTTATAATGTTATTCTAATCGTATTCTTACATATCTCCAATAGCCATTGCCGCCATATTGGTCGGCTGCCATTCGTAAGCTTCATCGGGTTCTTCAGGAACAGGTGCCGTAGGTAATACAAGGCTTTCCGTTTCCTCATCTTCTTCCTCACGTTGGACCGGTGCCACACCTACCTGACCGATAGCGTTATCACGTACCCATTTGTCAAAGTGACTCATTATCTTTGCCTGTTCCGTATAAGCTGCCTTATCTTCTTCGGTCTGTTCCGCCATTACACGGCTATAAGTCACAACCGGGCGCACCTTGTCGATGTAGCGGTCATTCTGATACAGGAACACATCAGTCGGTTTGCCTTCCTCATCCGGCAAATAGAAAGCCGTCACCTTGCGGTTATTAGGCTCCAACTTCTCAAGAACCTCCGGACCGCTCAGCCACCAGTCAGCGTACGCCACACGTACCGTACTGTTCCGTCTCACGCTTGTTTCCACCCTCTCGCCGATATAACGGCTCAGGGTCAGTTTGTCAAGCGGGCGCAGAGTCGGGTTGATCCTCGCCACAAGCACGTCCCAGCGGGTCATGCCCGGATATTTCTTCTGGTTGGGGTGCAGCGTGTTGTTCCATTCAGCACAATCCCTGCGGTCATCTGCCACAAGTTCCTCAAACGTATAATATTTCCTATCCTCGTAGGTATGGTTCCCACTGTCGCTGATTTTCTTCTGATCCACACGCCGTGCCCCTTTACCGTACCAACGACCCACCCCTTCATGGTTCTTATGGGCGATGGTAGTCTTGAACGCACCGTTCAACGGCTCAGCATATTTGTCCTGAGAGTTCAACGGTGCACAAAAACGCACAAACTTGAACACCTCACCGGCTTTCAGGAAGCCCTCCTTGTACTTGCTCATCAAATGCTGCTCCACCTCGATACCGGCAGGCATCCCCCACCCGTTACGCTCAATCAGGCGGAACATATCCCGGAAACAGGCAACCACAAGGGCTTCGTCTTTATCACGGCCGTAAGCAAGCCCCACACGGCACTGGCTTACCACATCGTAGGCATAATAAGCATGTACGTATTCACCACCCTTCATGCGACGCGGAAGATCCACGTCATCCATCGTAATCTGGGACAAGGAGAACTCTCCACTGTGGCGGTGCATGTGTGGCATTTGCTCGTGGTAGAATTCCGACCACCCACGACGTTTTTTCTCTATGAGTACCTGGTTGGCCGGCTTGTTCAAGATGTTGCGAATGGTACTTTCGCTCAGTTCTTTCGGATCACCGTTCTTATCCGTAAAATCGTTATGGTTGAATATTTCCCCGGTTTCCAAATCCCATACCTCCAACTCACCGCACACAAAGGAGATATACATCTCGTGTACGTCACTGCCATAAGGCTGGTTCGGCAGCACCGTGATGCTCAGCACGAGACGCTCGGTCTTGTAATCCACTTTCCTCGCACACTGGTTACCGAACTTTCCACTGATAAGGCACTCATAACCGTACTGCTTGTACTCGTTCACCTTCTTTCGGAAACGCAAGGTACTCGCCGGCAGATCATGCCCGAACTCTTCGCGCAGCGTCTCAATGGTAGTAGCCATCATGCTCCAATCATACTTCTCTCCCATTAACTTTCGATAATCACGACTACGATTGTACAACTTGATACAAGTATTCAGTACTGAAGCATTTATCGCATACTTTCTGGCAAGCTCATCAGAAGCCTTATCGCTGGACTGCCGGGCAGCCCAATCCATAAAGAAAGCGACGGCAGCCTGATCAAGCTCGTAATTCGATATTATCCAGCCACGCAAAAGCACGGCATTGCCACCAGGATATTTCTCCTCGACTTTTTCTTTGTAAGAGGTAGGCAGACTATCAATAACAATCAAAGCTCCATTTCCTTTCGCTCCACCACCACGACGTGCTACCTTTATCCGGCCACTGGATGCCATATACTTGTAATTCGGAACAGTCATTATTCCGCCATCAACAAGTTCACGAAACGATATGCAAAGTTTGTTATCGAAAAATTCCATACTCACACCTCCTTATTTCAATGCGGCCGCAAAATTTTGGATGCTGTCTATATTGGAAAATGTCACATTATCATAATGTCTCACCTCTTCCCCTTTATAAGTCACTACACCCGTGCTGTCGTTTTTACTGATCTCCAACAACGCGCCATTCGGAAAATATTGGCGTATCACGTTATCATGGTCGTGTAGTGTCTCCATAACCGGAGCCACCGCCATTACAATACCGCCACGCTCACGGGCGGCCTTCTGGATCCTACGGATGGTATCCGTATCCTGTTCAAAACGCAGGGCTTTCCAAACTGTCACGCTACTTACGTTGAAAGCCTTGGCCAAAAACTGGCGATCCTCACTTGTTACATGAATATACTTCTTCATATCTCACTTGATTTTAATATCCTAATTCGTTATATTTGTTGCGTTTTAAAAAAATAACCGACTTATGCCTCAAAATCCGACATCACTGCCTTTCTTGGTATCTTACGCTGATACTCTCTCATCAGCGAAGAGCAGACCTCTAATCCAAACAGCCCTGACAGCGATTGCATCTCTTCAAGAAATTGACTGCGTGTGTATCGACAACATAACGCTACCTGACGATATTGCAGAAGCCGGCGCTCGACTTGGAGCATACACGACAGCTGATCTTGTCTGGTTCCACTTCTCAAAGCATTCACTAATGACGCAAAAGGTGTTCGAGAAAGCCGTTCGCGGACTCTTTGCTCATAGTCAGTTGGGAAGCCCGGTATGGGTGTTTCTTCTGCCGGAGAAATACCGACATCTTTACCCTTCTCCATGGAATTGATTGTTCTTTTCATGAGTCACTCATTTTAGTGTCTATATCAGAGGGAGCCCAGGGAATCGAACCCTGGCGCAAGAACCATACACTCCCGTGTGTCTTTCCACACCGCCACCCGTCTCTTAACGCCTTCCGGGTTGTCACGCTCGGTTTTCCGTTATCCTTCAACATTGGCATTTCCTTACGGCTCCAGCTTAATTTCTCATCCCGCCCGTTCTCGTGTATTTCCGACTTACCCTCTATCATCATCTCGCCATCTGTCATCGTCCACGAGCAGTCGTAAACACAACTCTGCACATACCCCTTTATCAAGTCTCTTGCGTGATTCAACGTGCAGACAAACGTCCATCGGCAAACCGTACCGTCCCCTCTGGTGAGTTTTACCTTCCATATTCTCCTACTCTCTTTTCCCATAATCTCACTTATTTAAATTCGTTATTCTCGACCCTTTTCTGTATCTTTGGCCGCTCGTTAATTTCTTAACCCGGTGCAAATATACAGAATTTCTGTATATGCCAAAAATAATTTCAGAAATAATGAATACAGAAAATCTATTTTTACAGAAATCCTCAATAGACTACCGTTTTGTAAGGGCAGTTCAAGAACTTATTACAGAAGAAATAGCACACACCCAGGGAGAAATAGCAAAGGAATTGGGAGTGAAGAATGCTAAATTTTCAGAAATCATGAATGGCAGAATGCATGTTGGTGTAGATATGCTTGCCATTCTTTCTGAGAATTATCTCGTAGATCCTGACTGGTTACTCACTGGAAGAGGAAAACGAATATTTAGGGCATCATCTATTTTACCTACCCGTTTAGAAGAAGGGAAAGAAAATCAAGAACACCCCTATAACTTCGAAAACGAAGACGAGGTACTCCGCCAAAGAACAAAAGAAGTGGAAGAAGAAATGCGCATAGAACTAGAAAAAAACGCAGCTCCAACATTACTACAGTTGATTTCAGAAAAAGACAAGCAACTTCTACAACAAGCAGAAGAAATCGGCCGTCTCAAAGAACAAATTCGCCAAATGAATCTTGAAAAAGGGAAAACTGCATCGGATGCGTACACTTCTGGGAATGCAAATGTAGGGTAGAGCGCACTTTTACCATCCGGAGAACATGAAACGTTACCCTGCGGATACCCCTAATCATACCTTCAGGTTCCCCTCCCTCGGTATTTCCCCTCCATCTACCCCATATAATCACCCCAAAAGAACTGATAATCCGTTATATAATAATGTGCAATTTTTGTAGGTGGTGGTTTTTAGGGTGGGTGTATCGAGGCTTATTTTACATCTATCATTCAAAAAACCATATTTTACCATACTTCCAACTACCCCCTCTCAAAACCGTGTTTACTAACCCCAGTTCTTATAAAAACTAACCCCACTTTCTAACCCCAGTACTATCCCCACCTCCAAAATTGCCACTCCAAGTGTTAGGACAATCATCACTTCACTCGCCACTTTGAGACACAAAAAAGGAGACCATAAGTCTCCTCTACAAGAATAACTGCCGAATGGTGATTTTCTTTCGTTCTAATGCCATTCTAATCTATTCACCTACCTCTCCCCTCCTACTCCCTGAAATAAGCGTAGATTGCTTGATTATAGCCCTTTTAGTGCATACTGTACCATTACCGGACAGACCGGCATGTAACAAATAATTCTTGGTCGCACCCACCTGTTCCGCCGTCAAAACCGTATAAACAGCCGAAATACTACTAAAATACCAATCTCTTCGCTTTGTTCCGTCTATTCCGTGCGTCAAATGCACATGTACAACCTTTGCCATATCACTATATTTTATAGTGCAAATATACTAAATAATCATTATATGGAATATTTTAGAAACATATAATCCAAAACAAGGCATAAAAAAAGCGGCCACAACCGCTATCTTCCTCTCCTGCTTACACACCATGTAAACTTCATGTAAGCTCATTTAAAGCAATCGCCAAACCTATGCAGCCGAAACAGCCCTCCACGTAAACAGAAATTAAACCTGCGTAAACGTTTCGTTTTGCGGGAGTTCCTTCTATCTTTCCCCGTAACCTATTGTATTATAAAGCGATGTGTCGTTTTATTCAATATATCGTTTTATACGCTTCGTTCTGTGCCCCGTATAAGGAACATTCAATAAAACCAGACCGGCATCTCTTGAATTTCCAAAAAGAACAAACAGAATAATAAAAATAATCGCGATACTGACAGGAACAACTTGCGCCAATCGTTTACTGGCTCGCTGCTGGTTTTCAAAATCGCCGGTCCATTTCAAGGTATAACCTTCAGGAAGAGAAACCTGTTGAGATACTTTCTGTTGGGCTTCTTTTACGGCACTTCCCATATCCCGCCCCCTGACAGAGAATTTCACCGCACAAAAGCGGGTATGATTATCTCTGTATATAATCAGCGGTCCGGTGATTGTTTTGATATCGGCCAGTTCTTGGATTGGAATCATTGCCCCATCTTTAGCCGGAACTAAAATTTTACCGATTTCTTCCTCATTTCTTCTGAATTCTTCCGCATAACGAACCATGATGTGGAATTTCCGTTCGTCTTCGTATAGCAAAGAAGCACTTTTCCCTCCTATCGCCATTTCAATGATCGACTGAATATCTTCTTTTGCAACGCCATATCTGGCTAAACTGGCTTCATTTAGCTCAATCCTCAATTCTGGTTGACCAATATTCTTGATAACACCCAAGTCTTCAATGCCTTCGACAGTCTGCAGTACATTATATATCTTATCCGCTGTTTGCTCCGATTCATATAGATCTTTACCAAATACTTTGACGGCGATGGATCCTTTTACTCCACTGGCTGCTTCTTCAACATTATCGGTTATCGGCTGGGAAAAATTAAAATCTATCCCTGGATATACTTTTAGGTCGTTTTGCAGTTTCTCTATCAGTTCACTCTTGGTAAGCTTGCTTTTCCACTCCTTTTCGGGATAAATATCTACATGAAATTCTATATTGTAGAATCCAGTCGCATCTGTTCCGTCGTTTGGACGCCCAGTTTGTGACAAAACTTTTCTTACTTCATCATATGATAGTAATTTTCCTCGTATTTCGTTGGCTAACTTGACTGATTCCTGTAAAGATATGCTTTGTGGTAAAGTTGCCCGGATATAAACCTTCATTCAACTGCGGGAGGAATTCTGTTCCTAACCAGGTAAAGCTCCATAAACCCAATATGGCAACAAGAGTAGCTATTGTTATAACTCGTTTCCGACATCGATGACAGTACTCAAACACGTTTGAAGCGTATTTATTTACGACATTCAAAAACGGATTGTATTTTTCTCTGACATTTGTCTTTAACAAGATAGATGACAGGAGAGGAACTAAAGTCAGGGTAAAAAGAAGAGCTCCCAATAAAGCAAATCCTAAAGTATAGGCCAGTGGACTGAACATCTTCCCTTCTACTTTCTGGAAAGAGAAAATGGGAATGAGAGCCGTGATGATAATCATTTTGGAAAAGAAAACAGATTTCGCCTGTCTTTTGGCTGTTTTTCTGATGATTCCCATCTTACTCATTACATTGAAAGCCGGCATACCGACTTCCCTCGCTTTCTTGTCAAGCATGACAAAAAGTCCTTCTGTCATGACGACAGCTCCATCGACAATGATACCAAAGTCTATAGCTCCCATTGAGAGCAGATTGGCACTCATCCCCATGACATGCAAACAAATAAACGCAAACAATAATGCCAATGGGATGATAACAGCAACAATAACGGTCGTTCTCCAGTCTGCCATAAAGATCAAAATGACAAAGATGACGAAAACAAGTCCTTCGGTCAGATTCTTCGTAACTGTATGTACAGCCAGGTGTACCAGATCTTCCCGATCGTAGAAAGGAACTATGCGGACATCATCCGGCAGTTCCGATTGTATTTCCTTGATTTTATCTTTTAAGGCATTAATAACTAATTCCGGATTTTCACCTTTCCTCATGACAACAATTCCTTCTACTACATCATCTTTATCCATGCAGCCAACCTGGCCTAAACGTGGGAGGCAAGATTCTTTAACGGTAGCTAAGTGTTTTACTAAAATGGGTGTTCCGTTGATATTCTTTACAACGATATTCTCGATTTCCTTGATATCGTTTATTAATCCAATTCCACGAACAACGTAGGCTTGTGAACTTTTAGTAATAATATCGCCACCTACGTTCAGATTACTTTTGGAAATGGCTTCATACAACTCTAATGTGGAAATCCCGTAACTCATCAGCTGATTGGGATTTACACTAACTTCGAATGTCTTTACTTCTCCTCCGAAACTGACAATATCCGCTACACCAGGTACGGCTCTCAGCTTTCGCTCGATGGTCCAGTCCTGCCATGTCTTCAATTCTCTGACAGAACGTTTGCTACTTTGCAATGTGTACCGGAAAATCTCCCCTGTCGGTCCGTACAGCGGTTGTACTTCTGGAGTTATGCCTTCGGGTAAATCTGCATCATTTAATAGATTATATACCTGCTGCCGTGCAAAGAAATCATCTACATGGTCTTCAAACATTACGTTGACTACAGATAGGCCAAATAAGGTTGAACTACGAATATCCGTTTTCTTCTGCACCGAATTCATGGCAATTTCAATAGGGATCGTTATGAACTTCTCTACTTCTTCGGCACTGCGTCCTGGCCATTGAGTGATGATCGTTACTTTTGTATTCGTCACATCCGGAAAGGCGTCTATGGGAGTATGGGTGAAACTGGCGATACCAATAAGGATACTTAATCCCGTACAAAAGAATATAAAGAATTTATTCTTCAGTGAAAATGTAATTATCTTGTCAATAAATGAATGCATGGTCAAACTATTTTAAAGCATTGTAAACTAAAAGGGAATTATGATTGACCAGAACATCTCCTTGTTCAAGTCCTTTATCTACAAAACATACTGTTTGGTTCTGCTTGTAAATACTGATTTCCCGCTTTTGGAATGATCCTTGTGCAGATACAATAACCACGTATTGATGGCCATTCTCAAAAATGACTGAGGTTGCCGGAATACAGGGTAACATTTGCTCGTCTTCTTGCCGGGTAACATATACATTCGCGAACATACCCGGTTTCAGCAGATATTTTGGATTGTCAAGTTTGATTCGGATGCGCATCGTTTTGCTTTCCTGGTCCAATACTTGGTATATACGGTCCACTTCTCCCGCAAATTCCTTATCCTTATAGGCCAAAGTTGTTATTCTGACAGGCTGTTTTTCTTCTACCTTATTAATATCACTTTCATAAACATCTGCTGTAACCCATACTTTTTCTAAACCTGCAATTGTAAATAGTTCTTCTTCCTGGTCTGGCCGGATTGAGCGATTGGCATTGATGTTCCTTTCTGTAATAAAACCAGATACCGGAGCCTTCAGTAAATAATAGGTATCATGATCGGTCGGATACAAGTCATACAATTTATGTATTCGTTGTAATTCTGCATTCGCATCCGATAAAGCCTGGCTTGCTTCCAGTCTGTCGCGATCAGAAATCATACCTGATGCGTACATATCTTCTGCCGCCTGCAGATTTCTTTCAGCTACCCGTTTTTGTTGTTCGGCTGCCTGGCGTTCTTTCGACAGTTCAGCGATTTCCTGACTTCGTATTGACGCCAGGACACTACCCTTTTCTACATAATCACCAACTTCGGCATTGACAGTCACCACATTGCCACTTAACATCGAATAGACCGGAGTAACTTTATCCATATCAAAATCTATTCGTCCGTTCAATAATAGTTCCCGTTTTAATGGCTGGCAGAAAACAGTATCTAAGCTAATGACTTGTTTCAAACTATCTGTCAGGCAGAATAATTCACGCTCGCTTTCTTGTTCTTCTTTCCCAGTTTTTGTACACGAAAAGACAAAGGGTAAGACCAACAGGCAAACCCATAAATTCTTATATTCCATAATTTATTTCTTTATTTGTATCCTATTAAAATGAGAAGTCAATAAACGAATACATTGTGATCTGTCACAATATTAATATCTTCTACTGCCAAAAACAGATCTTGCTTGATCTGATTCATCTGCAAGTAGATTTCTTTGTAGCTGTTATAATAATCAATGAATTCCAACAGGCTGATATTCCTTTTCAGAAAATTCTGATTGACTCCACGAATTATCTCAGACAGTCTGTCGGTTAGTTCCCAATTCGTCTTTTTGTACAGTTCAAGGGCTTTGTCTAAGCGAGAGTAAGTTGAAAATAATTCATTTTCGGCTTCTCTTCTGGCCTGTTCTTCTTGTTTATGAGACTGTTCTACGGCAAATCGTGCAGCTTTTATATTCCCTTGATTTCGATTGAAAATGGGAATGGATACATTCACGCCGATTGCCCAATAGTTATTGATAAAGTTTCCTGCTTTGTCGTACGTTCCTTTTATACTTACTTCGGGAAACGCTAATGATTTCTGAAGTTTCTGGTTTGCTACAGATGTTTGTATCTGGGCTTCAGCCAGCTTGACGTCAGGCCTGACTTGCATGAATTCCAGTAAATCAGAGAAAGGAATACGTTTCAGATCAACAGATGGTAAGAAGGATTCATTCAGGAAAGGAACGAGAGGCTGGTCGGTAGGTATTCCCATCAGGAGCTTAACGGCTGCCTGCAGATCAATAATCTGACTGCTAAGTTCATTCTTATCCTTCTGGAGTGAGAGTAATAACGCTTCCAGTCGAGTTCGCTCAAGTAAGGAAATATTTCCCTGTTCTTGTTGCTGGCCGACTGTTTCAATAACCTTTGCCAACGAGCTGATCTCAGTTTCATAGATCTGTTGCGACTGGATTGCATAGAAAAGACGGATAAAGTCTTTCTTGAGCTCGCTACGCAAAGTTCTAACCACTTCCTCAAACTGATATTGAGCTATCTCTTTATTGGCTTTTTCCAGTTTTATGCGATTGTTGTATTGTCCGGCAATATAAATCAGTTGTTCCAGTTCTACTGCCGTTTGTCCGTCTTTTCCAAAGTCAAAATAACGCCCGTTTAGCCGGTTATAAACATTCTGCTCAAACGAAATTACAGGATTCTCAAACAGTCTGGCCTGGATAATAGCCGCGTCTGCTTTACTGATTTCATAGTGTGCAGCCAGTAATTGCAGATTGTTTGTCATAAAACACTGTTCAGCCTCTTGAAGTGTCACCCGCTGTTGCGTAATCTCTTGTCCGTAAACAGATAGGCAGACTGACGTAAACAGCGATAAAATCATCATCCTTTTCATGCTCTCTTATTCATTTAATGTGCAGCAAAAATAGATGATGCCAGTTACAGTGCCGTCATGAAAGCAATTAGAAAAGGCTTAATGCAAATTAGAAGTTGATTAAAATGCAGTCGTAGATTCTGTTTTTAGTGTTGTGGTTTTGTCAAATAAAAAAGCCCGCCCTTCAAAGAAGAGCAGGCTTTCTGTTATTGAATGATCAATATAAAATTACTTGTTCATTTCTGCTTCGATAGCATCAAACTTATCACCCATATTCAAGTTATAGTAGATACCACGTAAAGCTGTCATGTAATCTCTTTCTTCAGGTTTCATCTGGTGTGCCTTTTCGAAATATGGCATAGCCTGTTCAAACAAAGCTTTAGCTTTAGCTGATTCTTCCTGATACTTCTGAGTATCTGTAATTGAGTTAGCTTCACCCAATTTATTTACACCCTGATTGTAATATACACGACCTAAGTTAGCCAAGATATCCGGATTTTCACCATCCAGTTCTACTGCTTTCTTGAAGTATTCTTCAGCTTTTGCATAATCTTTTACACCTGTTTCGTATACACGGCCCATTACATCATACAGCTGTGCATTGTTCGGGTCTTTCTGAATAGCTGAATTCAGATATTCAATAGCTTGTTCGTTTCTGTTTGAATAGATGTAGTTATTGATCAAGCTCAGCATATAATACTTTTCATCCGGGAATTTTTCCATACCTTCTTTCAAAGTCTTTTCCAGGTTGACAGTATCTTTAGCCTGTTCGTATTCATAGCACAAATACTGGTAAACATCGTTCTGACGATAGTCTGTATTCTTTGCACGTTCCAAAGCTGCAATTGCTTTCTGTGAATCCTTCAACTGAGTAGCGGCTACTGCTGCATAGAACTGAACAGTCATGAAGTTAGAATCGCGGGCAGCTGTCGGAGTATCTTTGAACATTGGATGATCAGAGATTTCCAAATACTGCTGGAAGAAATCATATGCTTTTGGATAATCTTTCTGATCGAAGTAATAAGCACCACCGTTGATGTAATATACATGGTTAGCACTTAAAATGCTCTTAATATCCTTTGTGAACTTCGGTTTGATCTTTCCTTTTTCGTTTGGAAGCTGATCCAACTCATAAGCTTTTTCCAAGTACGGAAGAATGTTTGCTAAAGCCGTGTACATAACCGGTTCGTTCGGCTGGCTACCTAACATTTGTTTTGTTCTTTCCATACTGAACTCCTGATCTTCGATGAAACCAGCTACGTACCATGTCTTTGCCTGATCTTTCGTTTCTGCATTTTCCAGAGCGCCTTTGATCATTGATCTGGCTTCTGCAAAATTAGGATTTGATCCCTTTGCCAAACTCTGTGCTTCACTTACAGCTTTCTTTTGTGCAAACGAAGCTGAAAACGCCATACAAAGTGCTGCTGTCAATAATACTCTTTTCATTGTAAATAAAAGTTTTTAAATAAATATTCTATTTGTTTATCTATCGGTTTTTTGTTATTATTCTTCGGATGAATTGTCTTCTCTTGGCTGAATTATATTTTCATTATTCATTTCAGCCTGTGACTGATCTTTTGCCTCTCCGCTCGCTTTTTCAGCAGCTGCCTGTTCTTCCGAATCAGTCAATACTTTGCATACAGAAGCGATTTCATCATTTCGTTTTCCTAAATTGATCAGACGTACTCCCTGCGTTGCACGACCAATAATACTCAAATCAGATACTTTGGTACGAATCGTAATACCTGACTTATTTATAATCATCAGATCGTTCTCATCCGTCACGTTCAAGAAGGCCACTAATTTACCGGTTTTCTCTGTAATATTCAAAGTTTTTACACCTTTTCCTCCTCGATTTGTGATTCGGTAGTCATCAATATGTGAACGCTTGCCGTAACCTTGTTCGGAAACAACCAATGTCGTTTCTTTTTCTTTGTCTTTGATGCAAACCATGCCGACTACTTCATCCATGCCATCGTCGTCGAGAGTCATGCCTCGAACACCCGAAGCTGTACGTCCCATTTCCCGGACAGCACTTTCATGGAAGCGGATAGCACGACCATTTCTGTTGGCAATCAAGACTTCCCGATCTCCATTTGTCATACAAACCTGAATCAAGCCGTCATCTTCACGCAAGGTAATGGCATTAACACCATTCTGGCGTGGACGTGAATAGGCTTCCAAGCAAGTCTTTTTGATGATACCTTTCTTGGTACAGAACAACAGATAATGAGAATTGACGAACTCGGTGTCGGTAGTCAGTTTCTTAACCCGGATAAAGGCCTGTACCTTATCATCTGGTTCAATGTTCAACAGATTCTGGATAGCGCGGCCCTTGGCATTCTTTGTTCCTTCCGGAATCTGATATACCGGCAGCCAGAAACAACGGCCTTTTGAGGTGAAGAACATCATCGTCGCATGCATAGATGCCGGATAAATATATTCGATAAAGTCTTCATCGCGTGTTTCTGATCCCTTCACTCCTATGCCACCTCGTCCCTGAGCCTTGAAGTCGGCCAGCGGAGTCCGCTTGATATAGCCCATATGAGAGATGGTAATGATCATTTCATCATCTGCATAGAAATCTTCCGGATTCAGATCTTCCGAAGCATAGATGATGTCTGTCTTACGTTCATCTCCATACTTGTCTTTGATTTCCTGCAATTCGTCTTTGATAATCTTCATACAAAGGTCATCATTCTCGAGGATCTCTTTCAAGTAGGCAATTTGTTTTTCCAATTCTTCGTATTCAGCACGCAGTTTGTCTTGTTCTAGTCCTGTCAGCTGGCGTAAACGCATTTCAACAATGGCTCTAGCCTGACGATCTGACAAAGAGAAGCGTTCCATTAATCGTTCAATCGCTTCCTGCGGACTTGTCGACGATTTGATGATGGCAATTACTTCATCAATATTGTCGGAAGCAATAATCAACCCTTCCAGGATATGGGCACGCTCTTCGGCTTTTGCCAGATCATACCGTGTACGACGGATTACGACTTCATGACGATGGTCAACAAACGCCTTGATCAGATCTTTCAGGTTCAACAGACGCGGACGTCCATTGACCAGCGCAATGTTATTGACGCTGAAAGAAGACTGCAGAGCAGTCATTTTATATAGTTTGTTCAGAACGACCTGGGCATTGGCATCGCGTTTTACATCTACAACGATACGCAGACCGGCACGGCTTGATTCGTCCGTCACATCCGAAATACCGTCAATACGTTTTTCGTTGACCAGATCGGCAATACTTTTTACCAAGTCTGATTTGATAACCTGATAAGGTATTTCTGTAATGATGATCTGTTCGTGATTATTCTCTACTTCAATCTCCGCTTTACCCCGCAGTACGATACGGCCACGACCGGTCATGAAGGCTTCCTTTACTCCGTCGTAACCGTAAATAGTGGCTCCTGTCGGGAAATCCGGAGCTTTAATGTATTGCATCAAGCCCTCTATATCAATTTCTCCACGAGAATCGATGTAAGCCATACAACCGTCAAGTACTTCAGACAAATTGTGTGTCGGCATATTGGTTGCCATACCTACGGCAATACCCGAAGCTCCGTTTACCAGCAGATTCGGAATACGGGTAGGCAATACAGTCGGTTCCTTCAATGAATCATCAAAGTTCAACTGAAAATCAACTGTATCTTTATCTATATCTCGAAGCATTTCTTCAGCCAGTTTGCTAAGGCGTGCTTCTGTATAACGCATGGCAGCCGGACTATCATTATCCATTGAACCGAAGTTTCCCTGGCCGTCGACCAAAGTATATCGCATAGACCACCATTGAGCCATACGAACCAGCGCTCCGTAAACGGAGCTGTCGCCATGCGGATGGTATTTACCTAAAACTTCACCAACAATTCTTGCAGATTTCAGATGTTTTTTATCGGATGTGTTTCCAATCATGTTCATACCATATAATATACGGCGATGAACAGGCTTGAAACCATCACGTACATCAGGAAGAGCACGAGATACAATGACCGACATAGAATAATCTATGTAGGCCGATTTCATTTCTTCCTCAATGTTAATCTTTATAATTCTGTCTTGATCAACCATTTAGTTTTATATTAATTACACTAGATTTTGAATCTATTAAAAAGTGCACTAAAGTAAGGCTTTTCCGCCGATTACGAAAGAAATTCGACCTAAAAATTATATTTTAACCCATTCTAAAGCTATTTAAAGGATGATGGCATAGTATTTGATAGAAGTATTAGTAACGGTTTGCGGATAAATTTTAAAGAGCCACAAGAGAAAGTTTGCCTAAGAAAGTTTATCTTTGCAATTTGTATATTGGTTTTAGAGAATTGGCAAAACCTGCAATGGACTTGTTTTAATATTTGCCCGCAAAACTAAAGGAGATTTCTTATTATACACCTATATATATTATAAGGATGAAAAATAAATATTCAGAAAGATTGATTGACGTGATTGAATACAGTCGTGAAGAAGCCGGCCGTTTACAGAATACGTATATCGGCCCCGAACACCTGATGTTGGGTATTATTCGCGATGGTTCAGGAAAAGCTTATCAATTGCTGGAGGATTTTCATGTCGATCCGTTTACAATCAAACGGCTGATCGAACAGGAAATCAAGAATACCGTCGATTCTGATTACTCTACCCAGGAAATTACCGTCAGCAAAACGACAGAACGTGTACTGCGGATGAGCGATGCTGAAGCACGTAATCTACACAAAGACCAAACAGATACCGAACATCTGCTGCTTGCCATTGTGCGCGAAGAATATAATGTAGCAGCCCGTATCCTGATGGATGCCGGTATTTCTTATTCTTCGCTTTTCGAGAAGTTGAGAGAAGAATCTGAACCCGATTACATACATACTGAACGTGAACCGAACGACGAAGAACTGATGGAAATCGAAGACGGATATACGGATGATGACGAAGAAGATGAAGATGATAACTTCTCTCGTCGTGACAATCCTCGCTCCTCTTCTTCTGGCAATACGGGTTCTGCTCCGTCGAAATCGCCCAATGATACGCCGGTATTGGATAACTTTGGAACAGATATGACTCGGGCTGCGGCCGAAAACCGTCTGGATCCGATCGTTGGCCGGGAAAAAGAAATCGAACGTCTGGCACAGATTCTGAGCCGCCGCAAGAAGAACAATCCGGTATTGATTGGAGAACCGGGCGTAGGTAAATCTGCCATCGTGGAAGGTTTGGCCTTGCGTATCGTGCAACGGAAGGTTTCCCGCATTTTGTTTGACAAGCGGGTTATCAGCCTGGATATGGCGTCTATTGTGGCAGGTACGAAATACCGCGGACAATTTGAGGAACGTATCAAGGCCATTCTAAACGAGCTTTCCAAGAACCCGAATATTATTCTGTTTATCGATGAGATTCATACGATTGTCGGCGCCGGTTCGGCTGCCGGTTCGATGGATGCGGCCAATATGCTGAAACCGGCGTTGGCAAGAGGTGAGATTCAGTGCATTGGTGCTACTACGTTGGATGAGTATCGTAAGAACATCGAGAAAGATGGAGCGCTGGAGCGTCGTTTCCAGAAGGTAATTGTAGATCCGACTACTGCAGAAGAGACGTTGCAGATTCTGAACAACATCAAAGACCGGTACGAAGAGCATCACAATGTTTATTATACTCCGGAAGCGTTGGCGGCGTGTGTCAAATTGACGGAGCGTTATATCAGCGATCGGAATTTCCCGGATAAGGCCATCGACGCTTTAGACGAAGCCGGTTCGCGTGTGCATATCTCGAACATTACAGTGCCGAAAAGCATTGAAGAGCTGGAAGCCAAGATTGAAGAGACGAAGAATGAAAAGCTGGCTGCGGTGAAATCGCAGAACTTTGAGCTGGCTGCCAGTTTCCGGGATAAGGAAAGACAGTATCTGATGGACTTGGAGTCGGCCAAGGCTAAGTGGGAAAAAGAAATGCAGGAGCATCGGGAAACGGTAGATGAAGACAAAGTGGCAGAAGTTGTTGCCATGATGTCTGGTGTGCCGGTACAGCGAATTGCTAAAGCCGAAAATGTCCGTCTGCTGGAAATGGCGGATATCTTGAAGAGCAAGGTAGTCGGACAAGATGATGCCGTGCATAAGATTGTGAAAGCCATTCAGCGCAACCGTGTCGGACTGAAGGATCCGAACAAGCCGATCGGTACGTTTATGTTCCTCGGACCGACGGGTGTTGGTAAAACACATCTGGCCAAGAAGCTGGCAGAATATCTGTTTGACTCGGCCGATGCGCTGATCCGTATTGATATGAGTGAATACTTGGAGAAGTTTGCCGTGTCACGTCTGATTGGTGCGCCTCCGGGATACGTTGGTTATGAAGAAGGCGGACAATTGACGGAAAAGGTTCGCCGGAAACCGTATTCGGTTGTCTTGCTCGACGAAATAGAGAAGGCACATCCAGACGTATTCAATCTGTTGTTGCAGGTACTCGACGAAGGACGTCTGACAGACAGTTTGGGCCGTCGGATTGATTTCAAGAATACGATCCTGATCATGACTTCCAATATCGGTACGCGCCAGTTAAAAGATTTCGGCCGTGGTGTCGGTTTCAATACACAAATGGCCGGCGAAGTGGACAAAGACTTCTCGAGAGGTGTGATCCAGAAAGCCTTGAACAAAGCATTTGCGCCCGAATTCCTGAATCGTATTGATGATATCATCATGTTTGATCAGTTGGATAAAGAAGCCATTTACAAGATTATTGACATCGAACTGAAAGGCTTGTACAAGCGTGTGAAAGATTTGGGTTATTCACTCGAGATTACGGATGCAGCCAAAGATTTTGTGGCCTCGAAAGGATATGATGTACAGTTCGGCGCCCGTCCGCTGAAACGTGCTATCCAGAAATACCTGGAAGACGAGATGGCAGAACTGATCATCCGTTCATCGGTTACAGAAGGAGATACAATGGTAGTCGATTTTGATACAAACGAACAGAAAATTATAACATCTGTGAAGAAGAAGTCCGAATAAATTCACTCTTCTTCCGCTATTTCAGATAAAGATAAAAAGGCAAGGCAGGAAAACCTTTCGAAAGAGAGGTTTCCGGTCTTGCCTTTTTTGTTATCGCCTCTTTGTCTTTGAATACGCTGCATACGACTTCCTGCACTTATTCCCGTTACTTTTGAATATGATTCCCGTTACTTTTTAATTGTTTGACAACTGTCGAAAAGCTTTATTATATATGTGGAAAAGCTTTTTGACAGATGTGGTAAAGCTTTTTCATATATGTCAAAAGATTACTTTCTAGTTAGAATTGTATTTAAATCTCCCGAGAATCAATTTCCTTTCTCCCTATTAACATATTCTCCCGTCTCAATTATCCCTTATAAATGATAGAAAACCGAAAAAATGACTATATTTGCAAGTAAACATTTTTAAACTATACCATTCATTTACTAATCTTTTAAGGTAATGAAAAGAGACAACATCATTTTTGACATCATTGAGAAAGAACATCAGCGCCAGCTGAAAGGTATTGAACTGATTGCTTCAGAGAATTTTGTAAGTGATCAAGTAATGCAGGCAATGGGTAGCTGCTTGACAAATAAGTATGCCGAAGGTTATCCCGGTAAGCGTTATTATGGCGGATGCGAGGTCGTTGACCAGAGCGAAACGATTGCGATCGAACGCCTGAAAAAATTATTCCATGCTGAATGGGTGAATGTACAGCCTCACTCAGGAGCTCAGGCCAATGCCGCTGTATTGTTGGCTGTTCTGAAGCCGGGTGATACTTTTATGGGCTTGAACCTGGCACACGGCGGACACCTTTCTCACGGCTCATCAGTAAACAGTTCTGGTATCTTGTATCATCCAGTTGAATATAATGTAAAAGAAGAAACCGGTCGTGTGGATTATGACCAGATGGAAGAAGTGGCTTTGCGCGAAAAACCGAAATTGATCATCGGTGGTGGTTCGGCTTACTCTCGAGAATGGGATTATAAGCGTATGCGTCAAATCGCCGACGAAGTAGGTGCTTTGCTGATGATTGATATGGCGCATCCGGCAGGTTTGATTGCAGCAGGTTTATTGAACAATCCGTTGGAATATGCTCATATCGTAACGTCTACCACTCACAAGACATTGCGTGGACCGCGCGGAGGTATCATCTTGCTGGGTAAAGACTTCGAAAATCCTTGGGGAAAGAAGACTCCGAAGGGCGAAATCAAGAAAATGTCTCAGTTATTGGATTCTGCCGTATTCCCGGGCATTCAGGGAGGACCGCTGGAACATGTTATTGCTGCTAAGGCCGTAGCCTTCGGCGAAGCTTTGGAGCCGGAATATAAAGACTACCAGACTCAGGTGAAGAAGAATGCCGCTACTATGGCACAAGCATTCATGGATAAAGGATATAAGATCATCTCGGGTGGTACCGACAACCATAGTATGTTGATCGATCTGCGTACGAAGTTCCCTGATCTGACCGGTAAAGTAGCTGAAAAAGCACTGGTAGCTGCCGACATTACAGTTAATAAGAACATGGTTCCGTTTGACAGCCGCTCTGCTTTCCAGACATCTGGTATCCGTATCGGTACGCCGGCTATTACGACTCGTGGTGCGAAGGAAGAACTGATGGGTGAAATCGTCGAGATGATTGATACTGTTTTAGCAGCACCTGAATGCGACAAGACGATCACAGCCGTTCGCGAAAAGGTAAACAGCATCATGAAAGAATATCCTATTTTTGCTTGGTAATACTCAAACAACTTTTAAATATCTCAAAAAACACAGTAACATGAAGAAGCTTTTAGCAACATTTTGTGCCGGTATGGCCTTATGTTTTTTAGCTTCCTGTGCTGAACCCCAGGGCGAAGTGAAGTCGTACAACCAGGGAATCAACATCATCCCTACTCCACAGAGCCTGGTTCAGCTAGATGGATTCTTCCGTTTGAACAGCCATACGGCTATCACGGCAGTAAGTCCGGAAGCAAAGACAATTGCCGAATTCTTTGCGGCAAAGATGAGAACGTCAACCGGTCTGGACATTCAGGTGGCAGAAAAAGGTAATATCCTGTTGTCGTTAGATTCGTCTCTCGATGTGCCCAACGACGAGGGTTATTCATTGGAAGTATCGAAAGATGCCGTCAAGGTTGTAGCCAAAACGACGCAAGGTCTGTTCTATGGCATGCAGTCATTCCTGCAATTATTGCCGGCTGAGATTGAAAGCCCGTCGAAGGTAAACGGAATAGCCTGGCAGGCACCTGCTGTCAGCATAAAAGATGCTCCTCGCTTCGGTTACCGTGGTATTATGTTGGACCCTTGCCGTCATTTCATGCCGGCTGAGAATGTCAAGAAATACATTGACGTCCTGTCGTTGTTCAAGATCAACCGTATCCACTGGCATTTGACAGACGACCAGGGTTGGCGTATTGAGATCAAGAAGTATCCGAAACTGACTGAGATCGGTTCGAAGCGTATCGACGGCGAAGGAACCGAATATGGTGGATATTATACGCAGGAAGAAATAAAGGATGTTGTGAAATATGCGGCTGACCATTTCATTACGGTCGTACCAGAACTGGAATTGCCGGGACATGAAATGGCAGCTATTGCGGCTTATCCGAATTTGTCTTGTAAAGGTGAGCCGGGAACTCCGCGTATCATCTGGGGTGTTGAAGATATCGTAATGTGTCCGGGCAAGGAAGACATGTTTACTTTCCTGCAGGATGTGATCGATGAAATGGTTCCTCTTTTCCCGAGTGAGTATTTCCATATCGGAGGAGATGAATGTCCGAAGACCAGCTGGAAGAATTGTCCGCTCTGTCAGAAACGTATCAAAGCAGAAGGACTGAAAGCTGACGGAAAACACTCAGCAGAAGAAAAACTGCAGAGTTATGTTATCCAGCGTATGGAAAAATACCTGGAAACCAAAGGGAAAAAGATTATCGGTTGGGATGAAATCCTGGAAGGCGGTCTGGCTCCTTCGGCAACAGTGATGTCATGGCGCGGTGAAGAAGGAGGTATTGCTGCCGCTTTGATGGATCATACCGTTATCATGACTCCGGGCGGAAACGGCATGTACCTGGATGCTTACCAGGGCGATCCGAAGATTGAACCGGTGACGATTGGCGGTTATACGTTGTTGGAAAAGACATACAGCTATAATCCGATACCGGATACACTGGCTGCGATGGGCAAAAGCGATTATATTTTGGGCGTTCAGGGAAATACATGGTCTGAATACATGTATGATGAAGCCAAACGCGATTATATGATTTTCCCACGTATTCTGGCCGTTGCTGAAATCGGTTGGACGAACTTGGACCGGAAAGATTATAAGGACTTCGAACGTCGTATCGAAAACGCTTACGTCCGTCTGGATGGTCATGCGATCAACTACCATATTCCGCTGCCTGAACAGCCGAACGGTTCATGCAACTTCGTCGCATTTACCGACAAGGCTTCGCTGGAATTCAAGACAACCCGCCCGATCAAGATGGTTTATACCTTGGATGGCAGCGAACCGACTCCGGCTTCAACAGCCTACACGGCTCCGATTGAAATCAGCGAAACTACAACCTTGAAGATTGCTTCGGTATTACCTTCAGGCAAAATGAGTCCGGTCCGTACGATTCAGGTAGAAAAGCAGTCGCTGGCTCCAGCCAAGGAAGTTGCTCAAACGACTCCGGGCCTGAATATGGAAGTAACAGATGGCATGTATCTGAATGTAAAGGAACTGGAAGCAGCCAAGAAGGAAACGAAGAAATCGGTTATCAAAGACCTGAAGGAAATCCGTTCGGTCGTTGAGACATCTGAATCGATGCGTGGTGTTAACCAATATGCAGCCGTAGCAACAGGTTATGTAAACATTCCGGAAGACGGTGTTTATTTCATTTCATCTGATCTGGAAGAAGTCTGGATCGACGGCAAGTTGCTGGTTAACAATGGCGGTGAAGTAAAACGTTTCTCCCGTCATGACAATTCAGTTGCTTTGGCAAAGGGATTACATGAAATCAAAGCGGTATTCTTAGGTCATATCATCGGTGGCTGGCCATCTAACTGGAACGACGGAAGCATCAAGCTCCGCAAGTCGGATGCCGCTGAATTTACAGCGATCACTCCAGAAATGTTATGCCATTGATAATAAGTCTATCAATCAGATAACAGAAAGCCGGCCTTTCGGGGCTGGCTTTTTTTGTATCCAAATTCTATGCAAAATGGACTTTACCCAAAGTTTTTTATTACATTTGCTCTTATTCAAGTCTCTGATAACATGAAGATATTAATTATAGAAGATGACCCGTCGTTGCAGGAGATCATCAAAAAATCTTTGGAAAAGGAACGGTATGTCGTCGAGACAGCCGATAATTACCAGGCTGCCTTACTCAAGTTGGATGACTATGACTACGACTGTATTTTGCTCGATATTATGCTTCCCGGAGGAAGTGGCCTGCAAATCCTGGAATCACTGAAGAAAGAAAGGCGGAAAGAGAATGTCATCATTATCTCTGCTAAAGATTCTTTGGAAGATAAGGTAGCTGGTCTGGATTTGGGAGCTGATGATTATCTGGCAAAGCCTTTTCATCTGGCAGAACTGAATGCGCGGATCAAAAGTGTGATCCGCAGAAATAATCATGGAGGAGAAAAGCTGATTACATTAGATAATATAGAAGTCAAACCGTCTACGTTTGAAGTCAAGGTAGATCAACAGCCGGTTGATTTAAGCCGGAAAGAGTATGATATCCTACTCTACTTTATTAACCGCCCAAACCGGTTGATTAATAAGCAGACATTGGCGGAATCAGTCTGGGGCGATCATATCGACCAGGTTGATAACTTCGATTTTATCTATGCGCAGATCAAGAATCTCCGGAAGAAACTGAAAGAAGCCGGAGCGGGTCCGGAAATCAAAGCCGTTTACGGCATCGGCTACAAATTAATTACGAATAATTGATTATGAAACTCTTCTATCGCGTCATCGGACGATTGTCTGTTGCCTTGATCATTATCCTGACCATATGGGCAGGATTGTTTTACTATACCCTGATGGATGAAGTCAATGACGAAGTTGATGATGCGCTCGAAGATTATTCAGAAGTGATTATTACCCGGCATCTGGCTGGAGAAAAGCTGCCATCTCATAATAATGGTTCCAACAACCAATACTTTCTTCAGGAAATTGACGAAGCTTATGCGGCTTCTCATCCTCATATTCAATATACCGATTCGATGGTATATATTACAGAAAAGAAAGAAACAGAACCGGCCCGAATCCTGAAAACCATCTTCCAAGACCGGAATGACCAATATTTTATGTTGACAGTCTCGACTCCGTCTATTGAAAAAGCCGACCTGATTTCGTCTATCTGGTTCTGGATCATGTTCCTGTACGGGGTTTTACTACTTACGATTCTGCTGATCAATGTGCTGGTTTATCGACAGAATATGAAACCTTTGTACAAACTTTTAGACTGGCTGGACACTTATACGTTAGGGAAAAACAACCGTCCGCTGGACAATCCGACTGATGTAACTGAGTTTCGTAAGTTGAATGAGGCTTTGATCCGCAGTACTTCCCATAATGAAGCTATTTATGAGCAGCAGAAACAGTTTATAGGAAATGCTTCCCACGAAATACAAACACCACTGGCGATCTGCCAGAATCGGATTGAAATGTTAATGGACGATGATACGATGTCGGAACGGCAAATGGAAGAATTGAGCAAGATTTATCAGACACTCGAACATATCTCGAAGCTGAATAAGTCGCTGTTACTGATTTCGAAGATTGAAAACGGACAATTCCCAGAGAGTTCAACGATCCAGATAAATTTGTTAGTGCACAAATACCTGGATGATTTCAAGGAAGTATTCGATTATAAACATATCCATGTAACCATAGAAGAAAGGGCTTCCTTCGAGGTTTATATGAACGACACACTGGCTTCTATTCTTATCACGAATTTATTGAAGAATGCCTTTGTCCATAATGTAAAAGACGGGCAGATTTCTATCCGGATCTCAGCTCATGATTTGATCGTCAGCAATACAGCTGAAAGTGGAGCTTTGGATGAGAACCAAATTTTCACCCGCTTCTATCAGGGCAAGAAGAAAGAACAGTCCACCGGATTAGGCTTGGCCATTGTCGATACAATTTGCCGCTTATATTCCTTTTCTATACATTATTATTATAAGGACGGAAACCATTTCTTTCACTTTTCTACCTGAAATTTGAAGAAAAAGCTGAAAAATTCAAATTCTTTTCAGAATTGGTCTTCATCTTTGTCGTAGAAATTTAATGAAAGTATAAAGGAGGATTCGATATGAAAAGGATATGTATGACTCTCGTGTTAGCTACTACCCTGTTATTACCGGCTTATGCGGATGATGACAAACCAATACAGTTTTCTCAATTACCACAGACTGCACAACAATTCGTGAACAAGAATTTTGGTGACAAGAAAGTGGCACTTGCCAAAATGGAATCCGATTTCTTCGGAAAGAATTATGATGTCATCTTCGTAAATGGAGATAAAGTTGAATTCGACCGTTCAGGAAATTGGGAAAAGATTAAATGTAAATATAGTGAGGTACCGGCTTCATTGATACCCAATCAGATCCAGACTTACGTCAAGAGTAATTATCCGGATAGTAAGATTATTGAACTGGAAAAAGAAAAAAATACGTATGAAGCCAAATTATCCAATGGTTGGGAACTGAAATTTAATAAGAACTTTGAATTAATTGATTTAGATAAATAAAATATAAGAGAGCTATGAATATCAAGTTATTGACAATGATTGCCGCAACAATGTGCGGAACCTGTCTTGTGAGTTGCGATGATGACTATATGGATGTATCAAATCTTCCAACGGACATTCAAAATGAATTCATGACAATGTATCCGAATGCCAAGGTGGAAGAATGGGAACAAAAGTTGGGTTATTCCGTAATAGATTTCCGCTTGAATGGATTTGATGCCGAAGCGTGGTTTGGAGCAAATGGCTGGGTAATGACAGAGACCGACATTCCTTACCAGTCACTGCCCGAAGCCGTTAAAAAGGTATTTGAATCGAGCCAATATGCCAGCTGGAGAGTTGAGGACGTTGACAAAGTTGAACGTATTAGTACAGAAACAGTTTATGTGATTGAAGTGGAAAGCGGAGAAAGAGATATTGATCTGTATTACACATCAAGCGGTATTCTGATTAAGGACCAGACTGATCCTGGTACTACTGATAATAATCCTTATCTGCCGGAACAGACTCCGACCGATATCGAATCGATGGTAAAAGAAATGTATCCGAATGCGGTTATCATTGAAACAGACCGTGACAATGGAAATATCGAAGTGGATATCATTGATCAGAATATCGGGAAGGAAGTGGTATTCAATTCAGCCAATGAGTGGATTTATACTTCCTGGGATATTCATCCGAACCTGTTGCCGGATGTTATCAAAGCGACACTCACTGCTAGCTATGCGGATTATCGCATAGATGATGCTGATTTCTATGAAACTCCAACAGGTAACTACTATATGGTTGAAGTAGAAAAAGGAAATAGAGAACAGCATGTCCGCATTGCTGAAAATGGAGAAATACTGCAATAAAAGATATATTTCCACGAACCCTTAGCTTGAATTAATAAAAACCGGGTATTTTAGACTTCAGCTTTCCCCTGAAGAATAAAATCCCGGTTTTCCCATTTAGAAACGATTTAACTCCGAATCGATATTCAAATGTTTTTCTTTTCGTTTTTCCGAGCCGCCAAAGGTATATGTGAAGTTTAACCGGAACATACGTGATTCGCCGTAGCCATAGTTGATGGATTCAAAGCCTCCGAAGTAATTGATACCGTCTCCCCAGTGGTTCGACCAGAAAACATCCGATAAGGAGAGCTTGACAGCGGCTTTTCCCTGACAGAATTTCTTCTGGAAACCGATATCTACAAATCCGGTCGGGTTCATGACTTCCGTTGAGCCGCCCAGCCGTTTGGTCAGATACACACCCAATACTTCCGAGCGTATGCCCCAGCATAAAGGGAACGAGGTTTGCAAAGAGAAATTTCCGGCCCAGCGTTTTCGCTGATAGTGCCGCTGCACATCAAATGCCATCTGGTTATCCAGGTAATAAGCATTTCCGGAAAGAGTCAGATTCCATCCGGGAAGTAACCGGAGAGCCTGCGAGACCGAGATGCCCCAATAAGATTGCTTACCTAAGTTACGAGGCTCCATCACGATCTTGTCCGGGCCCAATGTATCGGTTACCTGCACTTGATAATCGGTCGTATGGGAATAAGATACTTCCACCGAAGTCTGGTCGTATTGATATTGCAGACTGATCCGACTGGTCTTCTGAGGTTTCAGGAACGGATTTCCTTTCCAGGTAGATAAGCCATCCAGAGCTTGCTCGATCGGGTTCAAATCCGAATAAACCGGACGGTCGATGCGTCTTCCGTAACTCAACGACCAGCTTTGCTTATCGTCTGGGCGGAATGTAACACCAGCTGAAGGGAAAAGATCTACATAATCCCGGCGTACATGGCTTTCTTCGTTCTTACTTCCTGTTACCGGCATCAGATGAGCATCCGAATGGGTATATTCGGCACGAAGTCCCACGTTGGCATTCCATTTCTCCCCCAAATGGAAATCATATAAAAGGTATGCCGCCAGAATAGATTCCAGATAAGAGAAATCGTTGGAAATATCCTTATCCAGCACGTCTTCCTGTGGTAATACTTGGAAATATTGATACGTATTCCGAGAAGAAACATTGGAAAATTTCATACCGCCTAAGATTTCTCCCGGACCGGCAGTTTCTTTATAATGGGTTGACAAGGCATACAGACGGATGTCTCGCCCACCCAACGAACGGAAATTCCCGACGGAATCCAGCTCTCCAGCCGGCGAATAATAAGTATTGGGCTGATAAATACGGGAATTTCCATCAAACCAGCCATAATCCGCATCGAAAGTGAATGTCCGTTCATCCGGTAATTCATACTTATAATTGAAATTGAAGTTATATCGGGCTGCTTTCTGGTGTTCATACTGGCTTTCTGAAGCGAGTGAATATAAAAGATGACTGCGCTCATAATCATCATACACATCGGTATGCGTATAGATTGAACCCGGACCGAATACAAAATTTCCCGTTCCCTGTACACCAACTGTATGATGTTCTGCCAACTGATAATCTGCACCGAGAGTAGCAGCTACTGTATTCCGCTTGTCAGTATCAGTAGACTGACTGTCAAAGAGTTTTCCGCTCTGTTTCCGCTCGCTCCCGTAATACAGATTCGAATGGCCGAAGTTATGACTGTAATTTCCATATATATTCCACTTTCCCGTGGAATAGTTGAATGCCGTCTCCAGATTCTGCTTCGGGTTAAACCAATAAGCAGCTCCGACATTCAGCATCATCTGAAAGCCGGCATCTCTTCTTTTCTTCAGTACGATATTCAGAATACCGCCCGAACCGGCCGCATCGTACTGGGCCGATGCATTCGACATGACTTCGATTTGCTTGATATTGGCAGAAGAGGTCGATTTAAGCAAATCTACGATTTCTGCCTGCTGCATATAGGTCGGTTTGCCATTCAGCAGAATCAGAATGCTGCTTCTGCCATTCAGACTGATGGTCTTACTTTCTTCTTGAATGGAAATTCCCGGCAATTGCTTCAAGACATCGAAGGCATTGGAACCTTGCGCATTGATGCTGTTCTCTACATTGAATACCAATTTACCGGGTTTCTGCTCGAGAACCGGCTGTATCTTCTCTCCGATTACTACAACTTTTTCCAGCACCTGCGATTCTTCTTCCAGGACAATTACGGGGAGTTCATGTTCTTCTTCTGCATTGAATACAGAAGAGAGATAAGGCTTATATCCCAGACAAGTAACAGATAAGCATAAGTTTCCGTGACTACGGGGAAAAGAGAATCTTCCTTCCGCGTCTGTAATAGCCTGGCTAACGGGCTGGCTTTTGGCCGAATCAACCAGGCAGACAAAAGCGGCTTCGATAGCTTGTTGTTGCTTGTTGATGATTTGTCCTGTTATTCCCTCGGCTTTCTTCTTGATGGAGCTGACGCCGAGAGACTGAATGTCTGGTTTATGCTGCTTCTTACGAATGACAATGTGGTTTTGTTTGCGGATATAGGTCAGCGGTAAATCTGCCAAGAGTGAATCTAAGGTCTGTTCGATTGTCGGTTTCCATTCAGTCATTCTTACCTGAAAAGTACTGACATCCTCATACGGTAAAGACAAGGGTTTGTCCGTAATGGGTTTCCAATTCCTTCAGTGCTTCGACCAACGAAACACGATCTTCCTGATAATACATCCTGTTGGGATGATCGACTTCCGGTAAAGCTTGTATCCACATACAACTACCCCACCACAGAATAAGCGAACAACCGATGACTCTTTTCATGATTCCTTCTTTTAAGTTCCACAGAAACGCATTTTAATCATGCCTTTTATGGTAATACAGGTAAAAGGGAAATCGGGTACCTCGTTATTGCACAAAAATGGTATTTTCTTTCTTTACCAGACGAAATCCACCCAATTCATTCAGGATATCAAGGATATTATCCAGCTCCAATGAACGCTTGCATCTGAAGTGAAGGTTACGTGTCATTGCTTCCGGATGAAGAACGGTTACATTGATATTATACCAGCGGCCTAATTCACAGAGAACTTCCGATAAAGGTGCATCATCAAAAGAAAAGTATCCGGATGTCCACATCGGACGAGATGTCTCTCCTTTCTCCTGAATGATAACTTTTCCGTCTTCCAGCAAGGAAGCATTGTCACCAGGCTTCATGATTTCCGGATTTTCTGTGGCTTCCGATTCAACAGCCAGGCTTCCGGTCAGCAGGGTAATATGTATTTGTTCTTGTTCGTAATGGCGGATATTAAAGCTTGTTCCCAATACACAGGCCTTGGCCGTACCAGCCTGCACGACAAACGGGTGTTCTGAATCCTTCCTGACTTCAAAATAGGCTTCACCTTCTAATGTAGTAAGGCGTTTTCCCTTTTGTGTATAACGGAGTCGGCTATGGGCATTTAAGATCACCAGGCTGCTATCGGGCAATATCACCCGAAGATTCTTCCCTAATGGGGTTTCTATAATATAATGTTCTTTCCCACGATAGGTGTCATCCAGTAAATTCAATTCATCCTGTAGAATAATCTCTTGTGAGCCATCACTTCCTGTCAAGATGCAACCGGGCTCTTGCTTTACTGCTGTAAAAAGATCATAGCTGGTGACTTCTGATTCTGCTGTGAAAGACAGATATCCGGCTACCGCAATGAGAATAACAGCAGCAGCTCCTATCATCGTATAAAGAATACGTTTCCGGTTTGACCGCTTTCTTTTACGGGAAAAGTCCTTCCACGCCTGATCTGCCGGAAACATCTTTTCTATATCTTGCTCTGCACATATACGTCCGGCTTCCCGTAGCAACTGGCTATCCGAAGCGGAGAAGTTTTCTGTTTCCTTTTCCGAGGCTTCCGTTTGATGTTTTCTATCCTTATAATTCTTCTCTTCCATAATCACCAAGATTGTTTGAATTCATTCAGACTTCTGTAGCGCTTCCCGTAATACCTTCAAGGCTTTCATGATATGTTTCTTGACAGCATCAGGTGTGATTTGTAATTCCGAAGCTACCTCTTTATAGGTTTTACGATGAAAATAACATTGGCTCAATATATAACGGGTTTTATCCGGTAACTCATTACAGACAGATTCAATCTTTTCCAGTGTCCGTTCTCTGTCCTCCCAATCCATTTCTTCCTCCAACAAATCCGATTCCGTGAAAGAAGCTCCATATTGTTGTTGTACTTTCCGATGTTCCAGCAGGTTTAAGCATCTGTTTCTGACAATTGTCATCAGATAGGTATCCGCTGTATCCATCTGAAGCGTATGAAACTTATTCCAAACCGCCTCGAAAGCATCATTTACCACATCCTTCGACTCCTCTATATCATTCAGATATTGATAGGCAAGTCCGCACAGACGGGAATAATTCTTCTTAAACAGTTGCTCGAAGAGGCTTCTTTTGTCCGATTTGTTCAGCATTTATGGAAAGGTATAATAAGAGAAGAAAGTTCCTTAAACAGCATCTACTCTGGTGAGACTGACACACGAACATAGGTGGCCCGAAAGCATCAGCCTTTGTGTATCAGTCTCACCGGAGCGAGTAAATCCTATTCAGGCAATGTCACTTTGAAATCCGGACTTTCGATATGCTGTTTTGCAATGACTTCTTTCATCTGCTGGACAATATCCGGATGTTCGGCAGCCACGTCATGATCTTCATGTAAATCGGTAGCCAGATTATACAAATGCGGCTGACCTTTCTTGACAACCATTTTCCAGTCGCCCATACGGACACCGATTTGATCAGTCTCTTCAAATTCCCAGTAAAGGAAATCATGCTGCTTCTGTCCGGCCTGCCCTAACAACGTCGGAGCAAAAGAAATGCCATCAAAGTAATCTACCGGCTTTTCTGGATTTGTATATTTCGCCACATAATCCGTCTCTCCTATCAGATCACAGAACGTAGGCATAATGTCGTAGAAGGCACAGATATGATCATTCACTGAACCGGCCTGAACTTTTCCTGGCCAACGGACGATAAACGGAACACGAATGCCGCCTTCATAACACTGACGCTTCAAGCCTCTTAATTTGCCGTCCCGGCCAAAGAATTCCGGATCAGCTCCACCTTCTTCATGAGGCCCGTTATCACTCGAGAACATAACAATGGTATTCTCGGCCAATCCTTTCTTATCCAGCAATTGCATGATTTCACCTACATAAGTATCCAGACGGGTAATCATGGCAGCGAACTGGGCATGCGTGTGCATAATCGGATTATATCGCGAACCTTCTGAACCCGGATAGGATTTATCGTTCTGGAATTTCTCCATATAATACTGTACAATGGAATCTTGCGGCTGTACCAGTTCGGCATGAGGCAACGTATAAGTCAGGAAGCCGTAGAAAGGTTGTTTCCCGTCTTGTTTGTCAATCCATTCCATCGCCTGCTGATGGATCAGATCAGCCGAATATTGGGTACGGTTGCGGTAATCGTCGCCATACATGGCATGTTCAATATTCTGCTCCAGCGGAATACGGATTACAGCTGTATCTCCGGCCGACTTACTATATCGGTTCATGAAGTTCGGGTAATATAAATGTGCCTGGAACTGGCAGATATATCCGTAGTATTCATCTATTCCCCGTTTATCAGGTGTTGATTCCGAGCCTTCATAACCGCCGGCCCATTTACCGAACATACCGGTTGTATAGCCATTGGCCTTCATGATTTCAGGAAGAATGATATGAGCGGTATCATAAGGCATCTGCCCTGTTACCGTATATTCCTTATTCTGTCCGTACATTATTTCACCGCTCCAGTATTCCTTGTTTCCACGGATCTTGCAATGTCCGGTATGTTGTCCGGTCATCAACGAAGCTCTCGATGGAGCACTGACGGGACTTCCGGCATAGGCTTGTGTGAAGAGCATACCTTCCGCAGCCAGACGGTCCAGGTTAGGCGTCTCAATATATTTCTGTCCGTAACAAGCCAAATCACCATATCCCATGTCATCACACAGAATGAAGATGATGTTTGGTTTCTGCTGTTCTTCTTTATTAGCCTCTTCCGAAGTATTGGAGTGACATCCTGTGCCTAAGGCCAACATCATGGTGCCGGAAACCAGCACGAGTGAGTTCGTTTTATTCATATATATTTTATTATTAGGAATTGCCTGTTATTACTTGCCTGTACAAAAATATTCTTATCACAGCAATTGGCAAAATCTTTTCCAGGTAATTTATAAAACAAAACTCCCGAGAATCGATTTCATAAACAACGAGATTTGAAATCGATTCTCGGGAGTTTTATTAATAATGAAAACTAAGCTTCGCGTCCTACTCCTTTTATTCCGGATTTACGACCTTTGTCGCTGCTGTCTTTATGTCCAGAATATCTGCCTGAACCTTTGGATGAATGATCCTTTTTATGATCTTTCCCCTGTTGGTATGCCGGTGCTTTCGAGGGTTTGCCAGGTTTACCTGAAGGCTTGACCTCGTAAGCCGGCGGTGCCGGACGGTTTACCTGTGGCCGAGGAGCAGCAGGCTTCCCTGGACGATTCGGCTGGCGGTATGGCGGCTGAGGAGCTGGTTTATGAGGTGGCGGAGGTGGTGTCGGGCGGGAATATTTCCCAGGATACCAACCGTGTGCATCGAAATGGCAAACCCAATTTCCCTTGGCAAAAGTCCAATCTCCTCTCCAATACGAATCTTCATACCAGTAACAGTTTCTTGTCGGCCGATAATCCGGATAATACGGGTTATCATACCAACCGATGTAATCATGAATCCGTCGAGGTGTTTCCCGAATATAATATACATACAACTCGAACTGCCGAGGCGACAAAATCCGTTGTAACTTACGGTCTCTCTCCATGCGCAAGCGGTAAATCACCTGAGCGGAATGATCCCAGTAGCGACAATCCTTCAAGGCTTCATGTTCAATCTTCTTGCCATACGCATGTATGATCTTATGATATTCGTGGGCAGCCCTGGGCGACAAATGCAATGTCTCTTCCATCCACAGGCATTCATTACATCTTGGTGCATTCCATTCAAAATGAATCCAGAACTGACTATAAGCTGGTAGACTGAATAGCAGTACCAAAAGTCCTATCCATGTTAATCGTTTCATAGTATACTCTCTTTAAATGTGAATAATATGAATTTCTTTTAGTAATAAGACCTGGCAACTGCCTGAAAGTTTATCGTCCTTTCCTTAATAAATCTTTTGCATTAGCTAAAGATGCTTTCGTCAGTGACGCACCGCTCAGCATCCGGGCCACTTCGTTAACCCGTTCTTCATCCGACAGGCGTTTGATCTGCGTAGCTGTACCATCTTCCCTGTCTTCCTTATAAACAAAGTAATGGGCTGTACCTTTCGCTGCAATCTGCGGTAAGTGGGTAATGGCAAAGACCTGCATCTTCGAGCCTAAATCCTGCATGATATTTCCCATCTTGTCGGCTATATCACCTGAAACGCCAGTATCTATTTCATCAAATATAATGGTTGGCAATGCCGTGAAACCGGCAATCATAGCTTTGATGCACAACATTAACCGGGAAATTTCACCTCCCGATGCGGTTTGAGCCACAGGCTGTAACTCTCCATTCTTATTGGCGGAGAACATGAAGCAGATATCATCCATACCATCAGCCTCCGGTTCCGGACGGGTCGTCATCTCTACCTGAAAACGGATATTCGGCATTCCCAATGGAGAAACCATTTTCACCAGTTGTTCTGCTATTGTATTCGCTGCCACTTTCCGCTGGACACTTAATACACCTGCCTGCTGCAATAACTCGGCATGCGAAACCTCCAATTGCTGATTCAAGTCTTCAATCAGCTGGTCGTATGAACTGATCTCACCCAATTGCTTTTCATATTGTTCCTGCAGTGCTAACAATTCATCCACACTCGAAACCCGGTGTTTTTGTTCCAACGTATAAATCAGATTCAACCGGTCATTGACCCATTCCAGACGCCCCGGATTAAATTCAATGTCTTCCTTCTGACTGTCAGCTTCAGACGCCAAATCGTTCAAGTCGATATAAGCAGATCGCAGCCGTTCAGCAAATTCTTTGGCTTTCGGATAATAGCGTTCCAATCCGTCGGCCAGCGACAAGGCTTCTTTAATCAATTGGACGCTGCCCATTTCTTCGCCGTCAAGCAATTCGCTTATCTTATATAACGAACCTTTTATTTCCTCTGCATGAGATAAAGTCTCCTGTTCCTGTTCCAGTTCTTCCTGTTCGCCGGGCGAGAGAGACGCTTCTTTTAACTGATCCAGCTGGAAGCGGATGTAATCTTCATCCTGTTTGCTTTGTTCCGCTTTCTGCAGCAAGGCCTTCAATTCCCGTTTTAAACCTTGGTAACGCAAGAATTCTTTTTTATACAGAATCAGCAGAATATCATTCTCGGCCATGACATCCAGCACCCGTAATTGAAAACGGCTGTCGCCCAACAGTAAGTTCTGATGCTGGGAATGAATGTCAATCAACCTTGTTCCCAATTCTTTCAGGATGGAAAGAGAAACGGGTGAATCATTGACAAAAGCACGGGACTTTCCCGAAGAGAAGAGTTCTCTCCGCAAGATACAGCTTGAAGCATCGTACTCCAGATCGTTCTCAAGGAAAAATGGTTCGAGCTGGTATTTGGAAATATCGAATGAAACTTCAATAACACACTTGTCTGCTCCCTTTTTAATGCTTTTCCCGTCAGCTCTCTGTCCTAAAACCAACGATAAAGCTCCGAGAATGATAGATTTCCCGGCACCAGTTTCACCTGTAATGACTGAAAAACCTTTATCAAATTGAATATCCAGGCTGTCGATCAGGACAAAGTTCCGGATAAATAATGAATTCAGCATAGTTCTATTACTTTTGCAATGATTCCAGGCGCTTGGTTTCGGTCGGATATAATTCATACAGTAATTTATATCCTTCCTGTTTTTCCTGTGTAGTCGCCTTTGAATAAATCAGCACCAGTTCATCCAATTTGGCATCCGAAAATACCCGTAAGATCACAGACGTCGGACGGGCGCTTTTTACTTCCTTCAAAGCCGGCAAGGCCTCGATAATGGTGGTTCGTCCCCGATCCGGATTACCGGCCATCTCGTCCAGTCCTTTCCGGTGATACGTATACCAGAAATTCCGGAATGTTTCAGAAGTATTGTCGGTCAAAGCAGTAATCAGTCCGTGCCGGTTGTCATCCTTATCAAAGGCTTTCCAGCCGCTCCATGTACCTTGCGACTGTGCCATATTCACGATCTGCTGGGCTCTGTCAAAATAAGCTTTACCACCCAGAGGCGAAAAGCTGTCGAAGTCGAGTCCTAAGATAACGTAAATGTAAAACATCACCGTCGCAGTCAGATTACTGCTCAACGAGTTCTCATTATATTCCAATTGTTCAAACTGGGCATATTCGAAATCAAGTTCCGTATCCCGATAATTGAATAGTGTTGTCAAATAAGACGAATTATACACCGGCCGGGTGGCCTGTACCTGTATTTCTCCTTTATAACTATTGTCGGATTGCTCGCTTAAGATAATAGTCATCGAACAGTCAATCCGTTCGTTGACGGCAAACGTAGCATCCGTCCAACGTCTGTTATTGACATACTCGGTCAGTGCTGTCTGCAAGGTCGTAAAAACCGATTTGTCCGTTCCCTGTATCTTATCACTGTTAATGGTGATGCGGGCATTCAGTTCTCCGTTGGTTGACATTTGCGCCATAGCGGAGACAGAACATATACCAGCTGCCAACAATCCCAATAGTCTTCTTATTCTCATTTCATTAATGAAACTAACTTATTAATAATATCTACAGCCACTTCCTGCTTACTCTTCAACGGATATTCAGTCAGTGTTCCTTCTTGATCCAGGATAGATATCTTGTTTGTATCACACCGGAAGCCAGCTCCCTGATCACGCAGAGAATTCAAGACGATAAAGTCCAGATTCTTTCTCTTCAATTTGTCGGCTGCGTGATGAACTTCGTCTGATGTCTCCAAGGCAAAACCGACCAATAACTGATCTGCCTTCTTTATCTGCCCTAAAGAAGCGGCGATATCCTTATTCGGAACCAGCTTCAGCATCATCTCTCCTGTCGATTCCCGCTTGATCTTTTCAGCAGCAATCATCTCAGGTCTGTAATCTGCCACAGCCGCACTTAAGATAGCTGCGTCGGCCGATGGAAAGACATCCATGGCACATTGGTACATTTCCTCTCCAGATTCGACGGAGATCCGATGGATGGAAGGATGTTTGGTCTGCAACGAAACCGGACCACTCACCAGGAATACTTCTGCCCCACGTGCCGCACACGCTTCAGCCAAAGCATATCCCATCTTTCCCGAAGAGTAATTTCCTATAAAACGGACCGGATCTATCTTTTCATACGTCGGACCTGCTGTTATTAAGATTTTTTTATCCTTTAATATCTTGGATTCATCAAAGAAAGCCTCTAAAACAGCCACGATCTTGTCCGGCTCTTCCATTCGGCCTTTTCCCACCAGATGACTGGCCAGTTCTCCTTCGGCCGGTTCTATAATGTGATTGCCAAATGAGCGGAGACGATCCAGATTCTGCTGCGTTGTCGGATGCGCAAACATATCCAAGTCCATGGCCGGAGCAATGAAAACAGGAGCTTTGCAGGACAGATAAGTTGTCACTAACATATTATCTGCTATGCCGTTTGCCATCTTACCAATGGTAGAAGCCGTAGCCGGTGCAATCAACATAGCGTCCGCCCACAATCCCAGATCAACATGGCTGTGCCAAGAACCGTCACGATTGGAAAAGAACTCGCTGATTACCGGATTGCTGCTCAAGGCGGACAGGGTTATCGGCGTTATAAATTCCTTCCCCGCCGGAGTAATGACTACCTGAACTTCCGCTCCCTTTTTGACTAAAGCCCGGATGATATAAGCGGCTTTATAAGCCGCAATACTTCCGGTAATTCCCAAGATGATATGTTTTCCTTTCAGCATACAAATCAGCATTTATTTTGCATTGAAACCACGCAGTTTGATTTCCGTCAGTTTCTGTTTGGTATTTAACGGGAAGTCTCCGTTCATCATCCAGCTATAATAAGCCGGATCCTGCTTGAGCACTTCTTCAACCAGGCGGCCTTTGTACTTACCGAAATTGAATACTTCCTGATTCTTGTCATTATAAACCATCCGGCCGGCAAAATCCACGTTGTTGGTGAAGCTCGAGAATTCAGATAAAAATGCTACATCATTCTTCAACTCCGGATAACGGTCCAGCTGGGCTTTCAGAACCTCATAGGTTGCCATCGTATCCGCTGCTGCGGTATGCGCATTCTCAAGTGACTTCTGACAGTAAAACTTATAGGCAGCAGCCAATGTACGCTGTTCCATCTTGTAGAAGATCGTCTGCACATCAATAAACTTCCGCCGTGTCAGATCAATGTCAACACCGGCACGCAGAAATTCCTCTGCCAAAAGCGGAATGTCGAAACGATTCGAATTATATCCGGCCAGATCACATCCTTCAATCTGAGCCGCCAACTGCTTGGCAACATTCTTGAACAGCGGACAATCCTTTACATCATCATCCGTAATGCCATGAATAGCCGTTGAAGCCGGTGGAATCGGCATTCCCGGATTGATTCGCATGGTTTTACTCTCTTCTTTTCCGTTGGGGAAAACCTTCACATACGAGATTTCAATGATACGGTCCTTAACTATATCGATTCCGGTTGTTTCCAGATCAAAGAAAACCAGCGGATTTTTCAGGTTCAATTGCATAATATAAAGCTTTAATCATTCAACATCATTGGCATCAGCAATGTCAACAAGTCTTCATTTTCTTCATTCTCTTCCGGGACGATTACGCCTGCACGGGATGGATCAGCCAGTTCAAACACAATTGATTCTGAACTGATGTTGCTTAAAATTTCGATCAGATAGGTTGAATTAAAACCGATATTCAGCTCCGGACTGTTATACTGGCAGGGAATGCGTTCTTCGGCCGAAATAGAGAAATCGATATCCTGTCCAAAAATAGTCAGCTCGTTTGTCTGCAAGTGTAATTTGATCAGGCTGCTTGACTGTGAGAATACGGAGACACGTTTCAGGGCTGTCAGGAACGAAACGCGGTCGATCGTCACCTTATACGGGTTTTCTTGCGGAATCACACTGTTATAGTTCGGATAACGTCCTTCAATCAGTCGGCAGACCATCTCGAAGTTGTCACACATAAAATGCGCGTTGTTTTCATCAAACTTAACCATCGTAACGCCTTCGTCCTTCGACAGAATGTTTTTGAGCAGATTGGCCGGCTTCTTCGGTAAAATGAAAGCAGCACGCTCATCACTTTTGACAGAAGAATTGCGTAAACGGATTAGCTTACGGCCATCAGAAGCCACAAAAGTCAGATTATCCGGCTGAATATCAAAATAGATACCATTCATCACCGGGCGCAATTCATCATCAGCAGTAGCAAACAGGGAGCGATTGATACCGTTCAACAATACTTTACTGTCCATTGTCAAGGAAATCGCGTTGTCCTTCAGTGGCTTTTGCTGAGGATACAGATCACCCCGCGCACCGATGAAATTATATTTTCCGTTTTGGAAATAAATAAAGATTTCCAGATTCTCATCATTTATGTCAAATGTCAGTGGCTGTTCCGGCAATTCCTTTAAAGGATCGAGGATATTCTTGGCCGACAATGCAAAAACGCCCGAACCTTGGGCATTCATCACCTGCACGGTGGTTACCAGACGGGTTTCTGAATCGGCTGCGGTAATAGTCAATACATCTCCCTCCAGACGAAAGAGAAAATTGTCCAGTATGGGCAATGAATTTTTGGCAGCAATGACCTTGCTCGCCACTTGCAGGCGGGAAGACAAGGCAGTACTTGAAACATCAAACTTCATAGTATATATGTTTATAATTTACATCCATTTAAGCCGTCGCACAAGCCGTTTCTCCTATGCGACTCAAGATACAAAGTTAAGGATTTATTTGAGAACAAAAAAGAGGCTTTCTCCCTTTTTGCCGGGAAAAAGCCTCTTTTCTTATTTCTTATGCTTCAAGAATTATTTGTTGAAATAATCCTTTACTGCTTCGTTCGGAATCATTTCTTCCTGGAAGATGTAAGCACCGGTTTTCGGAGACTTCACCATCTTAATTACTTTAGAGAAAGTACGTCCATCACCTTTCTTAAATGTTGCAACTGCTTTCTTTGCCATTGTTCAAATCTCCTATTACTTAATTTCTTTATGTAAAGTCATCTTCTTCAGAATCGGATTGTATTTCATCAATTCCAATCTCTGAGTTGTATTCTTTCTGTTTTTAGTAGTGATATAACGAGAAGTACCCGGCATACCGCTGTCTTTGTGTTCAGTACATTCCAGAATAACCTGAACTCTGTTTCCTTTTGCTTTCTTTGCCATTGTTTAAATCCTCCTATTAAGCGTTTAAATAACCCTTTTCAGCAGCCATTTTAATAGCAGCATCCAATCCTAATTTGTTAATTGTACGCAAGCCTGCTGCAGAGATCTTCAGGCTAATCCAGCAATCCTGTTCTACCCAATAGAACTTCTTTGTAAACAGGTTAACATCAAACTTACGTTTCGTTCTTCTCTTTGAGTGAGAAACGTTGTTGCCAACCATTGCTTTTTTTCCGGTAATTTGACAAATTTTAGACATCTCTATCTTCTTTTTATTACATGTAATGATTCGAAAAATAATCTCTACAAAGAAACGGACCTGCACATCTTCTTATTGACATACAAATCGTATTTCTTTTTCTCAGAAACTTCTTTTCTGAACTAGCATCACGAACAGAGCGGAAGTGTTTTCTTGGATAGCGGTTATTTACCGCTTACGGGGTGCAAAGGTATAAATAAATTTAATATTACCACAACTTATCACTAAAAAAATCGCCAAAAAGAATAAAAAATCAGTCTTTTAGCTTTATTCTGTGGATGGCAGAGAATGATTCAGCTTCGTTAATAGCGCCATTGATAATTATTTACCCTTGGGTTCTTAAACTATTACTTAAATTATTCTCTGCCTGTTTTCCCTTGCGACTGCACTTACAGCCTTACATCAGTAAGCATAGATTCCTGTATTTACATCCATCTTCTTTCCGGATGGATCATATACATTAAGTTGTAGCAGACCACCGTTGTAATCAAAGTATTGTACTTCTATCGGATGCAGGCCTTTAGCCAATGCTTTCTGTCCGGATATTTCTGCCGGAGCATGCGGTCCGTCATTGTCAACTACGATTTCATCGTCGATCTTCAGTATACTGCCATCATCCGAAAGCAGATAAAACGTATAAATACCTTCAGCCGGAATATTTATATAGCCTTTGATTACCAGTCCGATGTCGCCCTTTACTTCCGATGGAATCGTAACATCCGATACTTCGAAGGTCGCTTTTACCGGTATTTTCTGGATGGCAGCACATGAGTCGAAACGTCCTTCGTGCCACATGGCCTGAAGTCCGGTTTTCTGTGGCTGAGCGTCAGTATCTGCCGGGGCATATTCCTGTTTTAAATAACGGGTACGGAAAATATCTCCTGCCTTTCCATCCGACTTAAAGGAACGCAGCGTGTAATCGGTGGATTCGCTTATCTTCATCGGTCCTTCGTAAACCGGCGATTCCAAAGTCGGGATTGTCCCGTCTGTGGTATAATGGATTTCGATGCTTGGATCAACGCAGGTAATCCGGACGTCCGTTTCTCCTACAAAGGCATTGACGGCATGGAATCCTTCCAGATCCGGTGTGCGGTAATTTACGCCAAGAACATTCAAACGGGCGAACTGACCGATCATACGTTTCTGGAAATCGTCCCAGTAGCACATAGCCGGATCGCTCCAGGTCTTTTCAGCCAATGCCATAACCCGCGGGAAAGCCATATACTGCAATCGTGCGACCGAAGGAATCCATTCGCACCAGATATTTCCCTGAGCGCCTAAGATCAGACTGCGTTGCTCCTCGCTTAAGGAATCAGGTGCCAAAACGTATTCATAGAGATTTCTGACGGATTTACGATCCTGCTGAACATCCAGGTAGAAATTGGCATTCGGGCAGTAAATAGCCTGGTTGCCCTGAGCCGTAGCTTCGGGCAGCGACTGCGGATGCCAGTTACGCCACCACATAATAGTAGCCGTTTCTGAAAGTCCGCCTTCCAGTATCTCATCCCAACCGATCAGGTTCTTACCGTGCTCGTTGAAGAAATGCTCCATGTAATGAACAAACCACGACTGCAGTTCTTCTTCCGTCTTCAGACCTTCATCTTTCATCCGTTTCTGGCAGTCCGGACATTTCTTCCAGTTTGTCTTTTCTACTTCATCGGCTCCTAAGTGAATGTATTTGTACGGGAATAAAGGAATGATTTCGGCATAAACATTCTTACAGAACTCTAAAGCCGAGTCTTTTCCCGGGCAAACAGGCGATGAAAACGACTTTCCCCAACCGGTTTGCGCAAAGCAGGAAACGCCATTATAGTTGCTGACAGCAGCCAGCATGTGGCCCGGCATATCGATTTCCGGAATCACATCGATACCACGAATACCGGCATATCTGACGATATCCTTGATTTCTTCCTGGGTATAAAAGCCACCGTACAGTGTATCACCCTGGACGATACGCAGTTTCTCGGCCGGAATCTCAAAATCCTTGTTATCTTCCGCCTTCGCCCGGCGCATGCATTCCCGGTCTTGCGAGTTAAACGGCCGCCACGCTCCTTTTTCAGTCAGCAGCGGATACTTTTTGATCTCAATACGCCAGCCCTGGTCGTCTGTCAGGTGCCAGTGAAATTTATTCAGCTTATAAAGAGCCATCAGGTCAAGCAGTTCCTTCACTTCATCCGGAGAATAGAAATGACGGGAAACGTCGAGCATGACTCCTCTCCAGCTGAAACGGGGTTCGTCGGTGATGGTTACAGCCGGCAAAGCCCAAGTATTGCCCGGAAGTTCCACAGCCGATTCAATTTCAGCCGGGAAAAGTTGGCGAAGTGTCTGGATACCGGCAATAAAACCGCCGTAATTACCCGATGAAATCGTTATATTTTTCTTGCCTACATGCAGCGAATAACTGCCTTCCTTCGGCGAAAAGCTATCGGCCAGCGACAATTGGATGTCTCCGTCCTGCCCTTCCATAACCGATAAATGATAACCCGTCGAACGGGCCAGCAGCGATGCCAGGTATTCGGCCGCAGGCTTCAGCGAGGGATCAGAAATACCAATCGTCATCCCGTCTGTCAGAAGAAATGAGCCTGATTCCTGGGTGACGGACTTGGGTAATGGAATAATATTGATATCGGCTACCGATGTCTCTTGGGTGCTTGTACACGAAATGTTGGCGAATAACGCACCAGCTATCGTGCAAGCGAAGAAAAGTCTTTTATACATTTTAATTTGTGTTTTAGGTTGTTTGCAAACTTACGGATTAATCTTGGGATAACCTTGTATTTTTAGTGAAAAACATCCAAGATTAATTGAAAATGGCGGTTTAAATTCTTTGTTACCCTACGGGGAAAAGATGCAGAAAATACCGGTAATTCTTTAGTTCACGGCGTGAACTACTTAATCCACGGCGTGAACTAAGTAATTCACGGTGTGAACTAAGTAATCCACGACGTGAACTAAAGAATATCCCGGCAGTTTTCCAACTTTCATTCACGGGCCGGATACTTTTCCGCCAGACAAAAAATACTTTATCCTAAAAATATCGTTATCTTTGTTCCGCACATATAATAATGTATAGAAGATGAAAATACTCTTTTTTGATTTGGAAACGACGGGGATCCGTTATTGGCGGAACGGAATACATCAGATCAGTGGCGAGGTCGTCATTGACGGAGAATGCAAAGAGTCTTTTAATTTCCATGTCCGTCCGAATCCTCAATGTGATGTTGATGAAGAGGCATTGAAAATATGCCACGTAACCAAAGAACAGATTTTCGCCTATCCACCGATGGAAGAGGTTTACAAGCAGTTTGTACAAATGCTTTCCAAATATGTCGATAAATACGACCGGACCGATAAATTCTTCCTGGCCGGTTATAATAATTCTTCGTTCGACAACTACTTCCTGAAAGCCTTTTTTGTACAGAACGGAGACAATTATTTTTATTCCTGGTTTTGGGTCAACTCGATTGATGTAATGGTGCTGGCTACCCAGCATTTGCTGGAAGAACGGCATAAAATGCCCGACTTCAAGCAGGAAACGGTAGCTCGTGCCTTAGGTATCGAGCTGGAAGCCGACAAGCTGCATAATGCTTCGTATGACATTTATTTAACCCGGGAAATTTATAAACGCCTCATTGGATAAGTATGAAACACAAATACACCAGACTGTTACTCCTCATTCTGTTATTTTTGCCTATAGCTCTATGGGCCCAAGAGAAAGCCTACCCGAAGAATGGCGAAGGAATTGAACTCTTCCTGAAGCGGTTCAACCGGACAGGCAGTTATTATCAGAAAGAGTTTATCCGGCTCAACAAATCAAAATTGGGCAAAAACAATATGCTGATAACGGGTGTCAAATATACGATTCCTCCTTTGAAGGAGAACGAACAACCCGTGAAATCGGAACCGACATCGAAACGCCGCAAAGGATATGAACCGCTGTTCGGGAAAAACCTGGCTTCCTACAATGTCGAATCTAATGAATTGAAAGGGGCTTGCTTCTATCTGGTCAGCGGACATGGCGGTCCTGATCCGGGAGCCATCGGAAAAATGGGGAACCATGAGCTGCATGAAGATGAATATGCCTATGATATCATCCTGCGTATTGCCCGCAACCTGATGATACGCGGAGCCAAAGTGCATATCATTATCCAGGATTCCAAAGACGGTATCCGCAATGATATGTATCTGAAGAACAGCAAACGGGAGACTTGCATGGGAAAAGCTATTCCGCTCAACCAAGTCAGTCGGCTGAAACAGCGCTGCGCTAAAATCAACCAGTTGAATAAAACGGATAAAGAGACTTACAAAAGAGCGCTCTTCATTCATGTCGACAGCCGGAGCCGAAGCAAACAGACGGATGTCTACTTCTACAATACCGGATCAAAAGCCAGCCGGAAACTGACGAATACGATGAAATCGGTCTTTCAGCGGAAGTATGCCCATCATCAGCCGGGAAGAGGTTTCCGCGGAACAGTGAGCAAACGCGACTTGTATGTGTTGCGGAACACAACACCGGTTGCAGCCTTTATCGAGCTGGGAAATATCCAGAACAAGTATGACCAGCAGCGGATTGTGCTGAGCAATAACCGTCAGGCGCTGGCCAACTGGATCAGTGAGGCATTTGTTATCGACTACAAGAACTATAAGAAATAAGAGAATCGAAATCATGAGTAACATTTCACCTTTCGCACGGCCTGTGTATGTCATGCTGAAACCTGTCGGTTCGGTATGCAACCTAGCTTGCGATTACTGTTATTATCTGGAGAAGGACAAACTTTATCCGGATGTAAAGAATCATATTCTGACAGACGAGTTACTGGAAAAGTTTATTCAGCAATATATGGAATGCCAGACGATGCAGGAAGTCCTGTTTACCTGGCATGGCGGAGAAACCCTGATGCGTCCGATCAGCTTCTACCGGAAGGCTCTGGCGCTGCAGCAAAAGTATGCCAAAGGCAGAAGAGTGGACAACTGCATTCAGACCAACGGGACGTTGCTGAACGACGAATGGTGCCGTTTCTTCAAGGAAAATCACTTTCTGGTAGGCGTATCCATCGACGGTCCGCAGGAATTCCATGACGAATACCGGAGAAACCGCCAAGGTCAGCCTTCCTTTTACAAGGTCATGAAAGGAATCGAGCTTCTCAAGAAGCACGGTGTGGAGTATAACGGAATGGCGGTGGTAAATGATTATAATGTTGACTATCCATTGGAGTTTTACCAGTTCTTTAAAGAGATAGACTGCCATTATATCCAGTTCGCTCCTATTGTTGAACGATTGGGTTTTCATGCCGACGGAACCAAACTTGCTTCTCCTGAGCAGCAGGACGCTAACATAAAACTCGCTCCTTTCTCGGTCGATGCCGGCAAATGGGGTGATTTCCTGTGTGCCCTGTTCGATGAATGGGTACAAAAAGACGTAGGCAACTTCTTCATCCAGATATTCGACGCGACACTGGCCAACTGGGTTGGCGTGCAACCGGGCGTTTGTTCGATGGCAAAGACCTGCGGACATGCCGGAGTGATGGAATTCAACGGCGACGTATATGCCTGCGACCACTTTGTCTTTCCCGCCTACAAACTCGGAAATATCCGGACACAGACATTGACGGAAATGATGTACAGCTCGAAGCAGCTGCAGTTCGGTGCCGACAAGTACGAAAAACTCCCGCAGGTGTGCAAACAGTGTGAGTTCTTGTTTGCCTGCAACGGAGAATGCCCGAAGAACCGCTTCCTGCATACAGCCGACGGCGAGCCCGGACTCAATTACTTATGTAAAGGTTATAAGAAATATTTCGCCCACGTGGCTCCATTTATGGATTTCATGAAGAAAGAGCTGCAAGCCCAGCGCCCACCAGCCAACATCATGGATCATGTCAGTATGGAGAACGGACATATAATACTGAAAGCATGATGAAAGAAAACAGGCAACAGGCTTCCTGGCAAGCCTGTTCATTAATATTGGAAGGAAAGACCTTTTCTATGGAAACGTATAGGAAAGGTCTTTCCTCTTTACCCGATCATCCTTATCAGGACTTGAAACAGTTTCTGGAAGAATGGTTCGACGAATCTCCTACTCTGCGCGTCTATACGTCCGGTTCTACCGGCACGCCCAAAGAACTGTTTGTCCGGAAAGAACAGATGATGAACAGTGCGCGCATCACCTGCGAAGCCTTGCAGCTTCGAAAGGGAGATAAGGCTTTGCTCTGCATGCCGCTCCGGTATATTGCCGGCAAGATGGTCGTCGTAAGAGCTCTGGTAGCCGGACTGGAACTTATCGTCCGCGAGCCTTCCGGTCATCCGCTGGCCGATGTCAACGAACATCTCCGGTTTGCCGCCATGATTCCACTGCAAGTATTCAATTCGCTGGCGGTACCGCAGGAAGTCAGCCGGCTGGAAGATACGGAAATCTTAATCATCGGCGGAGGAGCCATCGACAAACAGCTGGAAGCCGCCTTGCAGAAAATGAAGAATGCGGTGTATTCGACCTACGGAATGACCGAAACACTTTCCCACATTGCGTTGAGAAGACTGAACGGAGCGGAGGCATCCGAGCGGTATAAGCCTTTTCCTTCGGTATCTCTATCCTTATCGGCCGATCACACTTTGGTCATTCAAGCCCCACAAGTCTGCGATGAAACCCTTGTGACTAACGATGTCGTAGAGTTGTTCCCGGACGGGACTTTCCAGATTATCGGCCGAAAAGATAACATAATCAACAGTGGAGGCATAAAAATTCAAACAGAATGTGTAGAAAAGACACTCCGTTCTATTATTTCTGTTAACTTTGCCCTGACAGCGGTTTCGCATCCCAAGTTTGGAGAAGCATTGGTCTTGCTGGTAGAAAAAGACAGGAACGAGGTGATTCGCACGGAAGAACTGGCAGAACAGATCCGATCTATTCTGCCCAAATACCAGCAGCCCAAGCAGATTCTTTGGATAGAAGCTCTTCCCCTGACGCAGACCGGCAAGATAAGCCGGGCAGAATGTCGGAAACTTGCTGCAAAACTCGTACATTATTAACTTTTAATTATTAATTGAAAGAGATGAAATATTTACCTATTGTAACGCTCTCTATGCTGTCATTCGCTTCTGTTGCCTGGGCACAGAGCGGTGAAAGCTGTCAGGCTCCGCAAGACCCGACATTAGAGAATCCGGCATTTGCAGGTTATGACTGCATTACTTTGCTGGACAGTACAGCTGTTTCGGTTCAACCGACAGGCTCCGGATCGTTTGCTGTTTACCGTAAGTTTAAAGTACAGACACCGGCCGGTGGTGTGGCCAACCATGTAATCAAATATGATTATGACCCGTTGACGGCTTTTGCCGAATTCAAACAGGCAACCATTTACCGGGCCAATGGCGATGTTGTCAATGTAGATGTTACACAAGCCTGCGATTATGCAGCGCCTGCCCGTGCCATTTACTGGGGCGCCCGTCAGATCATGCTGGAACTGGGCCGGTTGGAACCGGGCGATGTGGTTGAATATGAAATCAGCAAGAAAGGATTTACCTATGCTTTGCTGACAGGTGCTGAAGACGATGAGTCTCGTTTCATTCCGCCGATGCGCGGACAGTTCTATGATATCGTTCCATTCTGGGTATCTGAACCGACTGTCCGCAAAGTATACAAGCTGAATATCCCGATGGAAAAGGAAATCCAGTTTGAATTCTTCCAGGGAGAATGTGCTTCTTCCATGCACTATGAAGACGGCCGGAAGTCTTATACCTTTGCACTCGAGA
>ENA-OPAC01000078-OPAC01000078.1-human-gut-metagenome-genome-assembly--contig:-NODE-78-length-51430-cov-26.442530_pt1 | contig 51430 bp, 61 predicted proteins | sample MGYA00241052_ERZ501420 | MGnify/ENA primary metagenome ERZ501420 (study PRJEB25962, sample SAMEA2042513) | human gut metagenome | biome: human gut; feature: human-associated habitat; material: faeces... | reverse complement strand
TCAGCGGACTGGATGGGTAAAACAGGAACGACAGATAACTTTGCGGATGCTTGGTTGATTGTGTCAACGCCTGGTATTACTCTTGGTGGTTGGGCTGGTTATGACAATAATACACCAACCAATTCTAAAACGGGTTACATATATAATTCCCAATATATGGCTCGTTTGACTTCCGCTATCTATAATGCTAATCCAGCTATTTTCAAAACGGGAGATAAGTTTAATATCGATTCAAGTGCCATTAAGGCAAGTGTGCTCAAATCAACAGGTCTTAAACCAGCAACAGTGTCTGTCAATGGTCGTAATGTTTCTGTAAGTGGTGAAATGGTTGATACTTACTGGGCTAAAAATGGACCTGGAGATACGACTTACAAGTTTGCTATTGGTGGAACTGACAGTGACTATCAAAAAGCCTGGTCTAGTATTCTTGGAGGGCATTAGGAATTACCAAGAAAACTTGCAAAAAAGTAAAAAATTAGGTATAATATAGGTAACTATTTGTCGTCTTACTTGGTTGAAATATTGTCCAATCAAGAGATACAGCAGTTAAATCAACGTTTTTTCGGTCAGATTTAGCTGCTATTTTTGTGCTTATTTTTAGGATTTCCAAGTGTTGTAACGCATATTTAAAGGTTCTAAAAATTCACAGATTAAGTTTTCGCTTATCATTAATCAGTTAAGTGGATCTTAGTGTTTAATCACTTGTCAATGGGACAAGCAACTGAAAGAGGCAGGAGACAAATATTTAAAGTGCACGACTTGCAAAGCAGGTCTCGAATGTAGAAAAGGAGTAGAAGACTTGGCAGGACATGACGTTCAATACGGGAAACATCGTACCCGTCGTAGTTTTTCAAGAATCAAAGAAGTTCTTGATTTACCAAACTTGATTGAAATCCAAACGGATTCATTCAAAGAATTCTTGGATACTGGTCTTAAAGAGGTTTTTGAGGATGTACTTCCTATCTCAAACTTCACAGACACTATGGAATTGGAATTCGTTGGTTACGAATTGAAAGAGCCTAAGTATACACTTGAAGAAGCTCGTATCCACGATGCATCATACTCAGCACCTATCTTTGTGACTTTCCGTCTTATTAACAAAGAAACAGGTGAAATCAAAACTCAGGAAGTCTTCTTCGGAGATTTCCCTATTATGACTGAGATGGGTACTTTCATCATCAATGGTGGTGAACGTATTATCGTTTCTCAGTTGGTGCGCTCACCTGGTGTTTACTTTAACGATAAGGTTGATAAAAACGGTAAAGTGGGTTATGGATCAACAGTTATCCCTAACCGTGGGGCATGGCTTGAGCTCGAAACAGATTCAAAAGACATCGCCTACACTCGTATCGACCGTACACGTAAGATTCCATTCACAACGCTTGTGCGTGCGCTTGGATTCTCAGGTGATGACGAAATTGTTGATATCTTTGGTGATAGCGAGTTGGTTCGTAACACCATTGAAAAAGATATCCACAAAAACCCAGCAGATTCACGTACTGATGAAGCGCTTAAAGAAATTTATGAACGTCTTCGTCCAGGTGAACCAAAAACTGCCGATAGCTCACGTAGCTTGCTTGTAGCTCGTTTCTTTGATCCACGTCGTTATGACTTAGCTGCTGTTGGCCGTTACAAAGTCAACAAAAAACTTAACATCAAGACACGTCTTTTGGGACAAACAATTGCTGAAAACTTGGTAGATCCTGAAACAGGTGAAATCCTTGTTGAAGCTGGTACTGAAATGACACGTGATGTGATTGATTCAATCGCAGAATACTTGGATGGTGATTTGAACAAATTTGTATACACACCAAACGATTATGCGGTGGTTACAGAACCTGTTGTTCTTCAAAAATTCAAGGTTGTTGCACCAAATGATCCAGACCGTGTGGTTACAATTGTTGGTAATGCCAACCCAGATGACAAAGTTCGTGCTTTGACAACAGCGGATATCTTGGCTGAAATGAGCTACTTCCTCAACCTTGCTGAAGGTATCGGTAAAGTAGACGATATCGACCACCTTGGTAACCGTCGTATCCGTGCTGTTGGTGAATTGCTTGCTAACCAATTCCGTATTGGTTTGGCTCGTATGGAACGTAACGTACGTGAGCGTATGTCAGTTCAAGATAACGAAGTCTTGACACCACAACAAATCATCAATATTCGCCCTGTAACTGCAGCTGTTAAAGAATTCTTTGGTTCTTCACAGTTGTCACAGTTCATGGACCAACACAACCCATTGTCAGAGTTGTCACACAAACGTCGTTTGTCAGCCTTGGGACCTGGTGGTTTGACACGTGACCGTGCCGGATATGAAGTTCGTGACGTGCACTACACGCACTACGGTCGTATGTGTCCAATTGAAACACCTGAAGGACCTAACATCGGTTTGATCAATAACTTGTCTTCATACGGACACCTTAACAAGTATGGTTTCATTCAAACACCATATCGTAAGGTTGACCGTGCAACTGGTAAAGTAACCAACGAAGTAGTTTGGTTGACTGCCGACGAAGAAGATGAGTACACAGTTGCTCAGGCTAACTCTAAATTGAACGAAGATGGAACATTTGCAGAAGAGATCGTTATGGGGCGTCATCAAGGTAATAACCAAGAGTACCCATCACACCTTGTAGATTTCGTGGATGTTTCTCCTAAACAGGTAGTTGCCGTTGCGACAGCATGTATTCCTTTCTTGGAAAACGATGACTCTAACCGTGCCCTCATGGGTGCCAACATGCAACGTCAGGCTGTGCCTTTGATTGATCCTAAAGCACCTTATGTTGGTACTGGTATGGAATATCAAGCTGCCCACGATTCAGGAGCTGCAGTTATTGCTCAACACGACGGTAAAGTTGTCTACTCTGATGCTGATAAAGTTGAAGTTCGTCGTGAAGATGGTTCTCTTGATGTTTATACTATTCAAAAATTCCGTCGTTCAAACTCAGGTACTGCCTATAACCAACGTACTTTGGTTAAGGTTGGCGATATTGTTGAAAAAGGTGATTTTATCGCTGACGGTCCATCTATGGAAGGTGGAGAAATGGCCCTCGGTCAAAACCCTATTGTCGCATACATGACATGGGAAGGTTACAACTTCGAGGATGCCGTTATCATGAGTGAGCGTCTTGTGAAAGATGACGTTTATACATCTGTTCACTTGGAAGAATTCGAATCAGAAACACGTGATACAAAGCTTGGGCCTGAAGAAATCACACGTGAATTGCCAAACGTTGGTGAAGAAGCCCTCAAAGACCTTGACGAAATGGGTATTATCCGTATCGGTGCTGAGGTTAAAGAAGGCGACATTCTTGTTGGTAAGGTAACACCTAAGGGTGAAAAAGACCTTTCTGCTGAAGAACGTCTTCTCCACGCTATCTTTGGTGATAAATCTCGTGAAGTACGTGATACATCACTCCGTGTACCTCACGGTGGTGATGGTGTCGTTCGTGATGTTAAAATCTTCACACGTGCAAACGGTGATGAATTGCAATCAGGTGTTAACATGCTTGTTCGTGTTTACATCGCTCAAAAACGTAAGATCAAGGTCGGAGATAAGATGGCCGGTCGTCACGGTAACAAAGGGGTTGTTTCTCGTATTGTTCCTGTTGAAGACATGCCTTACCTTCCAGACGGTACACCAGTTGATATCATGTTGAACCCTCTTGGGGTGCCATCACGTATGAACATCGGTCAGGTTATGGAACTTCACCTTGGTATGGCTGCTCGTAACTTGGGTATTCACATCGCAACACCAGTCTTTGACGGGGCAAGCTCAGAAGACCTCTGGGATACTGTTCGTGAAGCAGGTATGGATAGTGATGCTAAGACAATCCTTTACGATGGCCGTACAGGTGAACCATTTGATAATCGTGTGTCAGTCGGTGTCATGTACATGATCAAACTTCACCACATGGTTGATGATAAACTTCACGCTCGTTCAGTAGGTCCTTACTCACTTGTTACCCAACAACCTCTTGGTGGTAAAGCACAATTTGGTGGACAACGTTTCGGTGAGATGGAGGTTTGGGCCCTTGAAGCTTATGGTGCATCAAATATCCTTCAAGAAATCTTGACTTACAAGTCAGATGACGTTAACGGACGTTTGAAAGCCTATGAAGCTATCACTAAAGGTAAACCAATTCCAAAACCAGGTGTACCAGAATCATTCCGAGTACTCGTTAAAGAATTGCAATCACTTGGTCTTGATATGCGTGTCCTTGATGAGGATGACTACGAAGTTGAATTGCGTGATCTTGATGAAGGTGAAGACGATGACGTTATGCACGTTGACGATCTTGAAAAAGCACGTGTGCAACAAGCCAAAGAAGCAGCTGAATTAGAAAAAGCTAAAGAAGAAGCTTCAGATAAAACAGAATAAATAAGCTTTAGAGAGGGAGTTCACTCTCTCTGCTAAGGTAGCTGATAAAGGTGAGAATAGCGCTGCTATTGTCAATAGAACAAAAGAAAGGTAATACTAGTGGTTGACGTAAATCGATTTAAAAGTATGCAAATCACACTAGCTTCACCAACTAAGGTCCGTTCATGGTCTTATGGTGAAGTTAAGAAACCTGAAACAATCAACTACCGTACGCTCAAACCAGAACGCGAAGGTCTCTTCGACGAAGTAATCTTTGGTCCTACTAAAGACTGGGAATGTGCGTGTGGGAAATACAAACGTATCCGTTATAAAGGTATCGTTTGTGACCGCTGTGGTGTTGAAGTAACACGTGCTAAGGTTCGTCGTGAACGTATGGGTCACATCGAGTTGAAAGCACCAGTATCACACATCTGGTACTTCAAGGGAATCCCTTCTCGTATGGGATTGACTTTGGACATGAGTCCTCGTGCGCTTGAAGAAGTTATCTACTTCGCAGCTTACGTGGTTATCGATCCAAAGGAAACACCACTTGAACCAAAATCTCTCTTGACAGAACGTGAATATCGTGAAAAATTGCAAGAGTATGGACATGGTTCATTTGTCGCTAAAATGGGTGCAGAAGCTGTCCAAGACCTCTTGAAACAAGTGGATTTGGAAGCTGAAATTGCTGAACTCAAAGAAGAGTTGAAGACAGCAACTGGTCAAAAACGTGTTAAAGCTGTTCGTCGTTTGGACGTTCTTGATGCCTTCTATAAGTCTGGTAACAAACCAGAATGGATGGTTCTTAACATTTTGCCAGTATTGCCACCAGACCTTCGTCCAATGGTTCAATTGGATGGTGGACGTTTTGCGGCATCTGACTTGAACGATCTTTATCGTCGTGTTATCAACCGTAACAACCGTTTGGCTCGTTTGCTTGAATTGAATGCTCCAGGGATCATCGTGCAAAACGAAAAACGTATGTTGCAAGAAGCGGTAGATGCCCTTATCGATAATGGACGTCGTGGTCGTCCAATTACTGGACCAGGTAGTCGTCCACTTAAATCTTTGAGCCACATGCTTAAAGGTAAACAAGGTCGTTTCCGTCAAAACTTGCTTGGTAAACGTGTTGACTTCTCTGGACGTTCCGTTATCGCCGTTGGTCCAACACTTAAAATGTACCAATGTGGTGTGCCACGTTTGATGGCCATCGAACTTTTCAAACCATTTGTGATGCGTGAAATTGTTGCGCGTGAATACGCAGGTAACGTGAAAGCCGCTAAACGTATTGTTGAACGTGGCGATGAACGTATTTGGGATATTCTTGAAGATGTTATCAAGGAACACCCAGTACTTCTTAACCGCGCACCTACCCTCCACCGTTTGGGTATCCAGGCCTTTGAACCTGTCTTGATTGATGGTAAGGCCCTTCGTCTTCACCCATTGGTATGTGAGGCCTACAATGCCGACTTTGACGGTGACCAAATGGCCATCCACGTTCCATTGTCTGAAGAAGCTCAAGCCGAAGCACGTTTGCTCCTTCTTGCGGCTGAACACATCCTTAACCCTAAAGACGGTAAACCGGTCGTAACGCCATCTCAGGATATGGTTCTTGGTAACTACTACTTGACTATGGAAGAAGAAGGCCGTGAGGGTGAAGGTATGGTCTTCAAGGATATTGATGAGGCAGTTATGGCTTATCGTAATGGTTATGTTCACTTGCATAGCCGTGTCGGTATCGCAGTAGACAGCATGCCTGATAAACCTTGGAAAGAAAACCAACTTCATAAGATTTTGGTTACAACTGTTGGTAAGATTCTCTTTAACTCAATCATCCCAGCAGAAATTCCATATCTTCAAGAAACAACAAATGAGAACTTGACAGATAGTACACCAGATAAGTACTTCCTTGAACCAGGTCAAGATATCCAAACAGTTATTGATAGTTTGGAAATTAATGCACCATTCAAGAAGAAAAATCTTGGTAACATCATCGCTGAAACCTTCAAACGTCTTCGTACAACTGAAACATCAGCCTTCCTTGACCGTTTGAAAGACCTTGGTTACTACCACTCAACACTTGCTGGTTTGACAGTGGGTATCGCCGATATCCCAGTTATCGATAATAAACAAGAAATTATCGATGCTGCTCACCACCGTGTTGAAGAAATTAACAAGGCCTTCCGTCGTGGTTTGATGACAGATGATGACCGTTATGTTGCTGTTACAACAACATGGCGTGAAGCGAAAGAAGCCCTTGAAAAACGTCTGATTGAGACACAAGATCCTAAGAACCCAATCGTTATGATGATGGACTCAGGAGCTCGTGGTAACATCTCTAACTTCTCTCAACTTGCCGGTATGCGTGGTTTGATGGCCGCTCCTAACGGACGTATCATGGAATTGCCTATCCTTTCAAACTTCCGTGAAGGTTTGAGCGTTTTGGAAATGTTCTTCTCTACTCACGGTGCGCGTAAAGGTATGACCGATACGGCCCTTAAGACAGCCGACTCAGGTTACCTTACTCGTCGTTTGGTTGACGTTGCCCAAGATGTTATTATCCGTGAGGATGACTGTGGAACAGACCGTGGTCTTCTCATCCGTGCGATTACTGATGGTAAAGAGGTTACGGAAACACTTGAAGAACGTCTTCAAGGTCGTTACACTAAGAAATCAGTTAAGAATCCTACAACAGGTGAAGTAATCGTAGGTCCAGATACTTTGATTACTGAAGACATGGCTGCTGCTATTGTCAATGCTGGTGTTGAAGAAGTAACTATCCGTTCAGTCTTTACATGTAACACACGTCACGGTGTCTGCCGTCACTGTTACGGTATCAACTTGGCAACAGGTGATGCGGTTGAAGTTGGTGAAGCAGTTGGTACTATCGCCGCTCAATCTATCGGGGAACCTGGTACACAGCTTACTATGCGTACCTTCCACACCGGTGGGGTAGCCTCAAATACCGATATCACACAGGGTCTTCCACGTATCCAGGAAATCTTTGAAGCACGTAATCCTAAAGGGGAAGCGGTTATCACTGAAGTTAAGGGTACTGTTATTGAAATCGAAGAAGATGCTGCAACACGTACTAAGAAAGTCTTCGTTCAAGGTAAGACTGGAATGGGTGAATACGTTGTTCCATTTACAGCTCGTATGAAAGTTGAAGTGGGTGACGAAGTACACCGTGGTGCGGCCTTGACAGAAGGTTCAATCCAACCTAAACGTCTCCTTGAAGTACGTGATACCTTGTCAGTTGAAACTTATCTTCTTGCAGAAGTACAAAAAGTTTACCGTAGCCAAGGGGTAGAAATCGGTGACAAACACGTCGAAGTAATGGTTCGTCAAATGCTTCGTAAAGTACGTGTTATGGATCCAGGTGATACAGATCTCCTTCCGGGTACACTTATGGACATTTCTGACTTCACAGATGCTAACAAGGATATTGTTATCTCTGGTGGTGTTCCTGCAACATCTCGTCCAGTCCTTCTTGGTATTACGAAAGCCTCACTTGAAACAAATTCATTCTTGTCAGCGGCTTCCTTCCAAGAAACAACACGTGTCCTTACAGATGCAGCTATCCGTGGTAAGAAAGACCATCTCCTTGGTCTTAAAGAAAATGTTATCATTGGTAAGACTATCCCTGCTGGTACAGGTATGGCTCGTTACCGTAACATTGAACCACTTTCAGTTAACGAAGTTGAAGTTATTGAAAACATTGCTGTTGATGAAGCAATTGTGGAATCATCTGAAGACTAAAACGAAAGCAAAAGAACTCACAATGAATTGTGGGTTCTTTTCGTATTTATATGACTAGAATTTCTTCTATTTTTGATAAATATAAAATATAAGACCATTTTTTTTATCTTTTCCAGAAAATTTTGTATAATAAGAACACCAAAGATGAGGTGAGAAAGAAAAATGTACCAAGTAGTTGAAATGAAAGGGGATTTGGAACCGTGGTGGTTCCTAGAAGGCTGGCAAGAGGATATCATCAGTACTAAGGAATTTGAAAATTTTTACGATGCCCTCAAGTACTATAAAAAACTTTGGTTTGCGATGGAAGAAACCTTGCCAAGTTATATCAGCCGTAGTAGTGTCATGACTGCTTTTTGGGATCAAGAGGATAAGCACTGGTGTGAGGAGTGTGACGAATACCTGCAGGTCTATCAATCGATTGCTCTTTTGGATGATTGGCAGGAAATTCCTGAGGAGAAATATCGTCCGGGATATGAAAAGCGAAATGACCTTCCAAATCATGCCCACTGTAAAATTAAACGTTAAATAATGCAGAAGCTCGAAATTTTCGAGCTTTTTTTCATTTTCTTAAACTTTTTACGAATAGGACTATGAGGAGGTCCTTATGGTAACAGAATTTGCTAAGGAAATGATCAAAAATGCTGATAGTTGTGGGGCTCAAGACATCTACGTCATTCCACGTCAGGATAATTACGAGCTCTATATGCGAGTTGGCCAGGAGAGGAGATTAATTGATGTATATCGGCCTGATTTCATGGCTAGTCTTATTGGTCACTTTAAATTTGTGGCGGGAATGATGGTGGGTGAGAAGCGTAGGAGTCAACTAGGTTCCTGTGACTATGATTGTGGTGATGGTCAAAGGCTTTCTCTGCGTTTGTCTACCGTTGGGGATTATCGTGGCTTAGAAAGTTTAGTTATTCGTGTTCTACATTCTGAACGTCGAGAATTAGTGTACTGGAATCAAGGAATCCAGCCTATTATGGATGCTTTGGATTATCGTGGCTTATATCTCTTTGCAGGTCCCGTTGGTTCTGGAAAGACTACGCTTATGCATGAGTTGGTTCAGGAGCGATTTAAGGGGCAGCAGGTGATTTCGATTGAGGATCCTGTGGAAATTAAACAGGATAATGTTTTGCAACTACAGGTGAATCAAGCAATTGACATGACCTATGATAATTTGATTAAGCTATCACTGCGTCACCGCCCGGATGTTTTGATTATTGGAGAAATTCGAGATAAGGAGACTGCTCGAGCGGTTATTAGAGCTAGTCTAACGGGAGTGACTGTTCTTTCAACTATTCACGCAAAGAGTGTGTCAGGTGTTTATGAGCGTCTTCTGGACCTTGGTGTAGATAAGTCCGAGTTGGATAATGCCCTTCAAGGGATTGCCTACATGCGTCTGATTAAGGGAGGAGGTGTGATTGATTTTGCCAGTGAAAATTTCCAAAGCCATTCGTCAACCAGCTGGAACCAGCAGTTGGAAGGCTTGGTTGAACAAGGATATCTCACTGAAGGGGATATCCAAGGGGAAAAAATTAAAGATTAATCAGCAACTCAAGGTTATCCAGCTTTTCAAACAACTTTTAAAGGCAGGGTTTACCTTGACTGAAATCGTAGCCTTTTTGGAGCGAAGTCACCTGTTGAAAGAATCGTCCTTGTCTCTTATGAAAGCGAGTTTAATGCGAGGCGATAGGTTGGACCAGATGTTTGCGGCAGTGGGCTTTTCGGACAATATTGTTACTCAGATTGCCCTTGCTGATAAGCACGGTAATCTTCTAGGGAGTTTAACCAAGATTGAAACCTATATGCTTCGTATGACCAAGGTGCGTAAGAAACTCATGGAGGTAGCGACCTACCCTATTTTACTTCTGGGTTTCCTGATTCTGATTATGCTAGGACTTAAAAATTATCTTTTACCTCAACTGTTAGAGGGGGATGGTAAGGATAATTGGGCTGTACAGTTGGTTCAAATCTTTCCCCAGCTCTTCTTTGTGACTTTGTGCGGACTCCTTGTATTAAGCTTAATTCTATATCTATGGGTGAAACGCCAGCCAGCCCTTGTCTTTTATCGACGAATGGCAAAAATCCCTTTTATAGGCCAAACTGTCAGGTTATATACGACCGCCTATTATGCTAGGGAATGGGGAAATCTCTTAGGGCAAGGTATTGACTTGCTAGACTTAGTTGCTCTGATGAAAGAGCAAAAATCAAAGCTCTTTCGTGAGCTGGGGGCTGATTTAGAAGAAGCCTTGATGCTAGGACAGAGTTTTCCTGACCGTATTGCTAGTCATCCTTTCTTCACTAAGGAGCTATCCTTGATTATTGCTTATGGAGAGGCTAATGCTAGGTTGGGCTATGAGTTAGAAGTCTATGCTGAAGAGGTTTGGCAGGCTTTCTTTAACCGTCTTAATAAGGCAACAACCTTTGTGCAACCCCTCATTTTTGTTATTGTTGCTGTCGTGATTGTAATGATCTATGCAGCCATGCTATTACCAATGTATCAAAATATGGAAGGAATGATGTCATGAAAATGATGTTGAAAAAATTGAATGCCGTTAAATTACGTGCTTTTACGTTGATTGAAATGAAGGATAGCAAAACGCTCTATAATTTCCATAAAATAACGATACTTTCACTAGTAACTCGAACCTTGCTTATCAAGGCGCGTGCTATGGTTTTCTGTTGCTCGTAATCAAGCGTGAAGATATCTTTGGTGTCAAGCACTCGTCTAATATCTTTCTTTCGTTCTACAGCTTTGAGAGAGCTGTCAGCATCTAACTCTTTTTCAAGTGCTGACCTTTCTGCCATGAAGTCGCTTGACCGTTTTTGCAATTCTTCCAATGAAATTCTATCGTCAATGTATAGATCATTAAGCCTGCTAATTTTAGCGGTCAGATTGTCAATCTGTTTCTGGTAGCTAGCCCGGTCTATCGTCTCTTTGTCAGTGTTTGAAAATAGCTTGTCGATATAGTCTGAATCGGTTTGCAGTTTACTGATTTCGGTCAAGACAAAGTGCTCGATATCGTCCTTGAAATAAAACCCAGAATCACACTTTTCATTGTTGTTGTAAACAGTCACGCCCTTGGTCTTCCTTGGGTGTCGCTGCTTACACTCATATTTGACTAAGCGCGTGCCGTCTTTTCGTTTCATGCCTAGCTTGATAGCAAGAGGGGCTGAACAGTAACCGCATTGAGCTATACCAGAAAGCATGTATTTAGCTTGAAATGGCCTTGGATTGAAACGCTGGGCGGCTGTCCTTTGTCTTGTTTTGATTTCCTCTTGCGTCTTGTTAAAGTCGTCCTCTGATATGATAGGCTCATGAGTGCCGGGGAATATCTGCCCTTTAAACTGATTGTATCCACAATATACCGGGTTTGAGAGGATAACCCTTACTGTTCTATAGCTCCACTCTTTATCTTGCCCGTATTGCTCATTGAGGGCGTCTCTGAGCTTGGTTATAGACATCCCTGATAAATACCACTCGAACATTTTTCGGACGATTAGGGCTTGATATGGATTGACCGAGAGCGTGCCAGTTTCTTTGATGTAATCATATCCATAAGATGTCTTTGCCCACTGCATTGACTTGCCGGACTTTGCCCGCCCTAGCTTGCCTAGCTGCATCCGTTCCTTGATTTGCTCCCTTTCAAGTTGGGCGAACACGCTGAGGAGCCCAATCATCGCCTTTCCGAAAGGTGTCGAGGTGTCGAAGTTTTCCAAAAGGCTGACAAACTCTATATCATTTTCCAGAAAAACATCTTCAATCAGATAGAGTGTATCTTTCTGACTACGGCTTAATCGGTCTAGCTTATACACTAGGACCGTATCAAACAGCTTTCTCTTTGCGTCTCTTATTAGCCGCTCAAGGGCAGGGCGTTCCGTGTTAGACCCAGAGAAACCACCGTCAGTATATATGTCATATATATTCCAGTCCTTAATATCGCAGTAACTTGTCAGCTTTGCCTTCTGCTCGTCAATTGAATACCCCTCATCAACCTGCGATGTAGTCGATACTCGGACATAGATAGCTACTTTATGTGTTGCCATTGTTTTTGTACCTCGTTTTTGATAAAATGGGTACAGAAAAAGACTTGTAAGACTGCTCTCAGTTTACACGATTTTTTCTGTGATGCATAAGCTCTACACTCGAAGTTTGGCGACGGTGAGTGTAGGGCTTTTTTTATTGTGATAATAATTTAGCTTTCTGTGCTTGAAATTCTTCCTCAGTTAGAACGCCATTATCAACTAATGATTTTAACTTAATCAATTCGTCAGCAACTAGATTCTGCGATAGTGGTTGACTGTTCTGGCTCACTTCTATCTGTGGTCTATATAGACTTTGTTTGTATGCTTCGGATGCACGTTTAATCTTGTCAGATAGGACTGGGACAGCAATCTTCGGGATGTTCTTGATATGTGCCCAAGATACCCCGTTCATCACCGAGATTTCACCTAAGAGAACCCCACTTTTAGACGATACCCCATTGACCATATCAAGAGGGATTTCAGAAGTCTGGACGCCGTAAATCATGCCTTTGTCAACAAACATAATGCGTTTTTGAGTTAAAACGATTAAGACAGTGTTGCCGTCATAAAATCCAGATGCGGCATATTGTATCACCTCGTCGTCTGATAGTAATTGCGGTAGGTAGTTAACCTCTTTTCGAGTGCCAAACATCTTAGGGACGCCGGCTTGCATTAATTGAGTTTGAACTGTTAATAAATTCATAACATTACCTCATCATTTTTAGATACTCATTTTTTACAAATGTCTCATCACAAATCGTGGTGAGATTATATTTTTCCATGAAGTGTAAGTAATTGAAATCATCCAGAGATTCATTTTTCAGCAATTCATGGATCATACTTCTATTAGCTTGAGCTTCGTATTTTTCACGCAATCGTTCATAGTCCTTAGAGTTGTGTTCTAGGTGCCCTAATTCGTGCAGAATGACCTTTAAACGAGTGTCGGGGGATAAATCCCCGTTGATGTATACAACCCTGTTTATCTGGTCAAGGAAGCCGTTTCGTGACCACTCGCTAGAACTGAACTCACAGATAGAGACATTGAACTGCTCAAGCAATTCACTTTCAGTCATAGCACCTCACTTTTCCTTGCTGCTCATATATCCCGCAATGATGCCACGGATGGCACGTTTATCATCATCCGTCAACGGTTTCCCGTCGAACATCATTGCATTATCGATGATGTTATCGATATCATTTGAAGCAGTATCTTCCGCACTAGGTGTTACATTCAAGAATTGTTCTGTTGTCAAACCTAGAGCGCTAGCGAAATCGTCCGCTTTATTCAGCGGAAATACCCGACTGCCAGAAAGATATCTTGATAACGTCGATTTTGAAACCCCAGCTTTGTTAGCTAATTCAGACATCGACATAGAACTATTATCTAAATAGCTTTTTATTAGTGAAATAATTTCATCGTTGTTTCTCATGCGCTTTTTCCTTTTATATAATAGTAAATACATTATACACCAGTTCCCGAAAATAAACAACACGTTCCCGAAAACAAACTTTTTTTATATTTTTTTTATTTTTCTGTTGACAATCGGGAACAGATTAGATATACTATAATTGTTCTAAGGAACGAGCAATAAAAACCAAATAAACGGAGGTAATCTATGAAAGTTGATTTACTTCGTGTGAGAGCTGAAAGGGTAGCTAAAGGCTATACACAGGCGCAAATGGCTGAATTGATAGGCTTGAAGCGTGGTCAGTATAACAAGCGTGAGAATGGAAAAATCTCATTTAGTCCAGACGAGCTTATCACACTAGCAGTAAAACTTGGGTACAGTAAGGATGAAATCGGTATTTTTTTTAAACAAACTGTTCCCGAAACGCAACAATAAATTAAGAAAGGAAACGACGATGAATGAAGTTATTAATGTAACGTTAGACAAAAATAATGAGCCTATCGTTAGCGCAAGGCAACTGCATAAAACATTAGAAGTCAAAACCCGTTTCAGTCAGTGGGTTGAACAAAACTTCAAAATGTTCAAAGAAAACGAAGATTTTAGCTCCGTAGTTACAACTACACAGCAAAATCAATACGGCGGAACAAAAGAATTGCAAGACTATGCTGTTACAATCCGAATGGCTGAACATCTAGCTATGATGTCAAAAACAAATAAAGGGCACGAAGTCAGAGAATACTTCATCCAAGTAGAAAAGGATTTCAATAGCCCAGAGAAAATCATGGCAAGAGCATTGCTCATGGCTGATAAGAAAATCAAGCTCTTGGAAAACGAAAATGAAAACCTCTTGATTGAGTTGGAAGAAGCGACTAAAAACGCTGATTACCTAGATTTGATTTTGCAAACCAAGGACGGCTTGACAATCACCCAAATCGCTCAAGATTATGGAATGTCAGCTCGCAAAATGAACCAACTCTTGAAACGAGAGCGAATCCAACGCACTGTCAATGGTCAGTGGGTACTATATGCCAAATACCTTGCTAAAGGCTACGCAACAAGCCGAACATTTGATTACGTTGGTAAAGACGGCAAACCCCACAGCAATATGACAACAGTCTGGACGCAACTTGGAAGACGCTTCCTATACGAGCGTTTAAAAGCTATCGACGTCCTGCCAATCATCGAACAAGAAGATTGAGGATGCAACCTTGACGGCACTAGTGAGCTAGCGGGGCAACAATTCAGTTGTAGCGTAAGCAATACCATTAGCGACGATTTGATTTATAAGAACTCCTAAAAATAAATATTCGAAGTCCTCGCTAGTTCTCCAGTGTCGTCAAGACAACAAAAAGGCTGACCCCTGCCAGAGTCAGCTGCTAAGATATTGAAATCAAGGTAATTATATCATGAAAAAACGAAAATGGGAACCGGTCATAATCAACATTATGGCAGACGGTTCCAAAGTTGATGATCTAACTAAATATGTCATACCTAGCGGCCACGCTTACTATGACATCATCATAGGTTTTCGCAAAGAAAAACTACGGAAAGGGGCTTGACTATGAGGTATGCAATACATAATCAGGAACGCAAACGAAAATTACACATCTATCAATAACGCTTTTACTCAAGACAAACGGTTGAAACCAGCAACAATAGGCATTTTAACGGTCATCTTGACCAATAAGCCCGATTGGGTTGTATATCCTGATGAAATCGCAAGACGGCTAGGCATAAGCCGCACTACCGTTGATAGCCATTTCAAAATCTTAGAAGAAGCAGGATATATGAGAGTGATTAAGCGTAGCTTAGGTAGAGGAAAAGGGAGTGAGGTGCACAGATTTTTCTCAGATGTTCCTATAACAGACAACTACCTAGAGTATCTGATGGGACATCTTGAGAAAGAGTTATCCACAGATAGCACAACGTAAATTTTACAGTTCCCAAAAATTGCAATGTGTAAAATTGCAATGTGTAAAATTGCAATGTGTAAAATTGCAATGTGTAAAATTGGGCACTAATAAATACTAACTATATAACAAGTACTAACTTACAACAATCTAGAGCCTAACGGCACTAATTAGCAATAATTACTAATAGATAACAATACAGTAGTAGTTAGAAGAATAAGAGAGGTAAAAACATGAAAAAACTATTGGGATGGATTTGGAGCAAAAAGCAAAATGAAGAAGTCGAAACATTCGTGATCCACAACCGACCTATCTGGGATGTTCAAATGCGTGAGTACAATCTCAAGCACGGATTACCAGAAGACCAAGTAATCGGGTGATGTCATGAAGCTACTAAGAAAACTATTTCCCAAGAAAAAAACCAAAGAACCAGAATACTTTTTCGATGTGGTTGAGACACCCGAAGAAAAGAGCGAAAGGCTCAAGCAGAAATATAGCAAATAGCAACATCTTTCAACGTGCAGCCATGGCCCTGCCGTGAGTGTAACTTATACCTTTCCCCAAAAAATCTTTACTAAATTACTTTTTTCCTAATTTTCCCATTCAAAAGTCTAATAAAACATTGAAAAACATGACACGGTGGGGCGTTGGGTGCACGTTGAGAGCACTAAAAAAGCATGGGTTAGGGCCCATGCAAGAAAATTATACCAAGGAGATTATACCATGAAATCTTTTAACACTCAAACAACTTCAAAACCTAGCTACGTTAAAACTAAAGCCTATGGGCTTTGTGGCACGCTAGCACTTGCTACAGCATTGCTTATCTGTGCTGGCACAGTATCAGCAGACGAAACCGCTCAACCGGTAGCTGATGCACAACCAGCGGTGTCTAATGTCTATACCGCAGACAACGCTGGGAATATTACGGTGACACCTAGCGAAACAGTGGCAGAAACACCAAAAGTGTTGGCGCCAGCACCAGTAGAATCTCAACCGATTGCAGAAACACCAGCAACAACTACAGAAGTAGCTCAACCAGTAGCTGAAACCCCAGCGGCACCTACTAGCGTTACCAAAGCAGGCGACACTATCAACGTTGAGAATCCTAACGTACAAGTAGACTTCCCTAATGGCAATGGCAAATATAGCCCGTTCAAAGTCGAGTATAAGGATATCAATATCCCAGACGATATCCCAGTAAATGAAGGCGACAAGGTTACTTTCGACTTGCCTGAAGAAGTGAAATTCCAAACATCTTATGAGTTTGACGTACATAACCCAGAAAAAGCAGTTGTTGGTAAAGCTACAGCAGATGCCACTACTAACAAAGTGACAACTGTATTCAATGACTATTTCAAAACTCACCCTCTAAATAAGAGCATGAGTCTCAAACTTGATGCAAGTTGGACTGACAAAGTAGTTTCAGGCAAGCCTGTAACAGCCAATTTTAATGGTACTTTGGTAACAACTAACATTGGTAGTGAACAAGTAATTGGCAAAGATGAATTGATTGCAAAGTGGGGTTCGCAAGACAAAGATGATCCTACAGTAATCAATTGGACAGCTCGTGTAAACTATGCAAAACGTGTTCTAAACTATGTGACTATCATTGATGAAATGTCTGAGAACCAAAAACTTGTTGATAACTTCTTTGAAGTAAAGAATATTGAAAGTGTTGATCCTTGGATTGATAAAGGTGATGCTATGGACTTAGTTAAGTCTATCAGTAAATCTGATCATGGCTTCACTATCAAAATGGATCGCTTGGATCACATGATCTATGTAAACTATAAGACTAAACTTGTAAATGCTGTTAAGGACTCAACTAATCCTACTAACAAGATTGAACTGAAAGCTGAATCAGACGGTGCTGTTTCATATATGAAAATTCAGCTTGTAGGCGGACGTGGAGATGCGTCTGGTGAAAATAAGCCAGAGCCAACGTTTGAAATTCCACACGACTCCCCTAAAGTTGACATTCCAGAATTTGAGGGCGGCATCCCCGGTATTCCAGAGGTGCGAGAATTGCCAGAGTATACAGAGCCTATCGGAACAGTGCCAAATGAAGCACCAGTGCATGACAAGCCAGAATTCCAAGGTGGCATTCCGGGTATTCCAGAAGTTCGTGAGCTCCCACCGTTTGAAGGTGGTGTGGTGCCAAACGATGCCCCTATCTTGGACTTGCCAGAGCTTGAAATTCCAGAGGAACCAACTAAGCCAACACCAGAAAAACCTAGCACGCCAGAAAAAGCCTCTAAAACGAGCGCAGAGCGTTCCAATGGCGAAATGGCACAATCTGCCACAGTATCTTATAACCTCGCACCAGTGAGCAAAGAGACACCTAAAACAGCCGTTTACGGTGGTACTCTACCACATACTGGTGAAAAAGAGGGTATCATGTCAACTCTTGGTCTAGCAGTTATCGCTGTTGGTATCGCAGGTTTTACATTGAGCTTTAAAAAATACAACGAGGGTGAGGAAGAATAATCATGAAAGAAAACAATAAAAAAGTCATCTTTTACAGTGCTGAAAAGGATGGATTTCTTAAAAGTTACAAAGATAGAGGAAGTCTAGTTTTCGAAGCAACATTTACTGACCGTTTGAGAGACGCACTATACTTGCCAGTTGAACCATATGAAGAACAAAAAACTGAAATCGACAAACTTGCTGAAGCGTTTGACTGCGAAGTGCTTATCGTGGAAGCTGAATACAATGTAACTAAACCCGGCGGTTCGGACTTTGAACGCACAGCGCGTGAAGAATCCCTGAAAGATGGTTTCAAATCGCTCCTAGACTTATTGACGGACTAACAGAACTTGAAGTGGTGGGAGGGTAGGCATTAATTATGGCAGATAATCAAAAAATGAAGTTTAGAGGTGAGAGCAACGATAACATTCAAAGAATTTGAAGAAGTCTGGGACGAGTCAAGGGTCTTAAGTGACATTGTAAGAGTGCTAAGTTCAGCCGAAGGGAAGAACTATATCGAGGTCAAAGTTTACGAAAGCATTAACGGGATAGACATCTCGTCATCGGTCAGACTGGATGCTGAAGATAAAAAGGATGTTGTTGATCTTTTGAATAAAATTATGGCACGAAAACTCAGCAGACTTAGAGAGCAGGGTTTTGATTTTTACGAAGAATACCAAAAATCAGAAACTACCACCTAAAAACGATAAGAGAACCCAAAATTTGAGAATTAGGGGTATTAAAAAGGATATGACATGGAAGAAATGACATTCACTGAGCTGCAACAACGGATGCAGCTTGAAAAAAAGCAAGAACGAAATGCCAAGTACGCTTCAAGAAGTGCTGAGGACATTTACAACACATTCAAGAGTTTTAAATCAAACTGGAGTGTCGTTGTTGACTATGACTTGGTTGTAGTTATGGACAAAACCTATATCAAAGCCACTGCCACGGCTTTCAGTAAAGAAAAAAACGTGGAATCGGTAGCGTTTGCCGAATTGTCTCCCGTACCGATTTTAAAAACTCGTAACGGGGACTTAAAACAAATGACTGAGCCGCAATGGACAGGAGCGGTGCAATCATACGCTGGGAAATATGCCTTACAGTCATTGTTTGCAATCGGTGACCAAGATGTGGACCAATTTGAAATGTCAGAGGATAGTTTGCAACAAAACCAACCTCACAACCCCCAGCCACATCAAAACCAACAACCGCAACAAGCACGCTACGAGTCAAGAAGCGATCAACAACCTAACTTCATTAGCAATGAACAACATGACCTTATCATGCAACAAATCAATGAGCTAGCACTAATTACTGGTCAAGCAACCGAAACAGTAGCTAATTACTACTTGAAGAAGTACAAGCTCAATGACTTCCATGAGTTGCTAGTAGCAGGTTTTAACGTGGTATCTAACGACATTCAAACACAAATTAACAATCGAAAGGGATAAGACATGAAGGACGTAACGAACAACGCAACAAACAATTTCTTGGAAACAATCGAGCCGGTTTATACACCGGGGACGATTAACTTCGACTTTGACAAATTCGATGCAGCTATTCAAGCGGCAGTTAGCGAGCTATCAGACGAGCAACTGGACCAGCTTGAATATGACGAGGTCTTAAAAGAAATTACTCGTTTCAAAGGGCTTGGCGACAAACTGGATGACAAGCGTAAGGAAATTGGCAGAATCTACAAAGACCCACTCACCGAGTTTGAATCTAAACTAGCGACCTCGCTAGAGCCATTGAATGCACTTCTTGACAAGTTGCGCGCTAAACGTGATGAAGTCAAAGAACACAAAAAAATGCTGCGAATCGACCACGTTAGATCAGTCTTTGAAAGTAAGTGTGAGCTAGCCGGACTAGACAAGGATACATTCAAGGACAAGTACGAGAGCTTTTCTAAAGTCGGAGATTTCATGGATAAGAAAATGAAGCTCAAAAAAGCGACAGAAGAAAAGATTGACGCATTGGTTTTGGCTGAGTATGACCGACTTGAGGAATACAAGGCCAACATTGCCATGATTGAAGAACAAGCTCTTGATTATGAACTACCGGCAGAGCTATATATCAAATTATTGCAAATTGGCACACCTCTAGTTGAAGTTGTCAAGCAAATGAAGAAGGACCGTGATGCAGCTATTGAACGCAAGCAGCAAGCAGAAGCCAAACAAAAAGCAGAAGCGGCACGTCTAGCAGAGATTGAAGCAATGGCCCAACAGTCAGCTAACAAGGAAATCAAAGCAGTAAATGCTGAAACAGGCGAGGTTATCGAAGACACTAAGCCTGTCGAGGAAGTGCCTAGCAAACCCGCTGAACCGTACAAGGTCAATCTTTCACTAACTTTCCACGGCGGAGAGAATCAGTGGCATCAATTCGCTAAGCTGTTGGATGACAACTTTGTAAATTATGAAATTCTAGGAGAAAATCAATGATCAATTCGACCGTACTAGTTGGGCGCCTAACCCGTGACCCCGAACTAAAATACACGACCAGTAACATTGCAGTAGCTACGTTTAGCCTAGCTGTTAACCGCAATTTCAAGGATGCTAACGGCGAACGTGAAACAGACTTTATCAACTGCGTTATCTGGCGTCAGCAAGCTGAGAATTTGGCTAACTGGGCTAAGAAAGGCGCATTGATTGGAATTACTGGACGCATTCAGACCCGTAGCTATGAGAATCAGCAAGGTCAACGAGTGTATGTCACTGAGGTAGTCGCTGAGAACTTCCAAATGTTAGAAAGCCGTGCGGCGCGTGAAGGTAGCAATGCTACTCAAGGCAATACATCGGGAGCATTTGGCAACGACAACGGCTATGCAGGTCCTCACGGGCAACAAGCACCGCAACGACAAGCGCCACAACAGCAAAACCAAGGATTTGCACAAGGTGGCAGCCCATACGGTAATTCAAACCCTATGGATATCAGTGATTCGGACCTACCCTTCTAAGGTGTCGTTATGAGAATGATTTTAAATATTGAACCGAAGCCACAAACAAGGCCACGATTCAGCAAATTTGGAACGTATGAAGACCCCAAAATGAAGGCATGGCGTCGTCAGTGCTCGCAACTTATCGAGCAAGAATATGACGGACAATTCTTTGACGGCCCGATTATGGTTGATGTCACATTCTACATGAAAGCCCCGCTGAACGTATCAAAAAAGCCCACGCCAAAAGCTAGAGCTAAAACGTGGGATACATTCAAGAAATTCATGGCTGAAATGCTTTGGCATGCGAAAATTCCAGACGTTGACAATCTGGTTAAATCGCTATTTGACAGTATCTCAAAGGCTGGTTACAACAAAGTTGATAAGAAGGGTATCGTGTGGACGGATGACAGTATTGTTTGCGATTTAAGAGCTCGCAAGAAGTACAGTCCTAATCCACGCATTGAATTTGAAATCAAGGAGCTGGAATGAACAGCAAATATAAAGACAAGCTGGTCGGTGTATATGCTCCGGGCAGTTACGATCACACAAGCGTATTAGGTCAAACACAAGAATTCTCGAAGTGGTTCTGGGCTAATCACGAAGACATGGAATACATCAGCGCCAAGCTAGGAATCAATGCAAAGAAGCTCAATCGCATATTAATGCTGGAGCAGTTACCGGATGAAGAATTATTAAAGGAGATGATGAAGTTATGCGATACAAAGTAATCGTCTACTACGACAATATGCCAGACAGTGAGCATATTTTTAGCAACAAGAACGACGCTATCAACGAATTGCACCGTTTACGAGGTGTTAAGTATCACAATTCTAGGATGTATACAGTGGAGATGGTGGAATGTGATGAATGAGTTAGATTACGTAAAAAGCATGTTTGATAAATACATTTCTGAGTGTGAAAATCTTTCTAAAGAACCACCGAACGGGTGGACGGAATCGGCAGCTAATAAATCAAAAATCAAACGTCTGGGAATTGAACTTAGGCAAGAGATGATTGACTTGGAACGAAAATATTATGTGTGAGGTGGAAGCATGAACAAATTAAGTAAAATGGCAATTATTGCTGTAAGTGGTTTATTATTTTTAACTGGTTGCTCAGAGGCAAATAGAGTATCTGAAAATTTATCTCAAGAATCGGATAACTTTAATGTTGTTCGAAAAGTAACGGTGATTGATGCTATTACAAACGACGTAATGTTCCAAATGAGCGGTAGGATGTCCATCAAGGCTGATACTCATGATAAACAACTTGAAATTGTTGTAGAAAATGGTAAGAACAAATATCAAAAACATATTATCGGTTTGTCAGATAATGTCTCTTATGTAGTAGAAGATGTTGAAGTACCGAATGTTTCAAAATACAAATATGAGATCAATTACAACCCTAAAATGTGGGTGCCTGTAAAACTTAAAAATGTCGATTAAGGGAGTAAGTAGAATGACTAGAAATGAAGCAGTACAGAAACTAGCAACAGCAGGGCGCCTTTCAATAGCCCACGCTGAGAATCTATATGATTCGTTCTTCCCTAAACCAGTGGTGCCGCAATGTGTGGCGGATTGGTATGAGGAACATAAGAATGACTTAAATGATGATATTTGGGCATATCTTACAAGCTGGGCTGATACGAAATGGGACGAGTTCAAATACTGGATGTACCATACTGGCAGGAACAAAGCCATCACTACCCTCGTCAACATGCGTCAGTTTGGTTATGAGGTAGAGAAGGAAAAAGAATATGTAATTGAACTTAAAGAAACACCTCAAATTCTTCTTTACGATGAAAAAAATGAAGAATACTATTTTGCCGTTCACCGCGCGATCTTCTCCAGAGATTCCCACACCCGCAAAGAGCTAGAAGAAGCTAATTTCGGTTGGGTATTCTCTTGTGAAGGCGTGGAAGTGAAAGAGGTGGAATAGGTGGATTTATTAGAGTTAAAAAAAGCGGAAGAAATTAGACAACAGATTGAAGAATTGGAAAAATTTATCAACTACAAACTGTCACCTCTTGACAAAGTTTTTATTATAAAACAAGAACCAACATTCAAGATGGCAATTAAAACGAGATTCTTTTTTGAAGAAAAAACTATGGTGATAACATCGAAAACTTTATCAGACGCAATCAATGACGCGTTGAAACAAACGATCAAAAATTTAAAGACACAATTAGTAGATTTAGGTATTGAAGTTGATGAGGTGGAATAATGTTTGAAAATATTATCAGAGTGTTGCTTGTGCTCATGCTAACGCTTTTATGTAAATCATTGATGCTATTTTTCCAGTGGATGAAAGAGGTAATTAAGAATGAACAACTTAATCAAAAAAATTAATAGGTGGGCAGATAGCCGTGGACTGAAGCAAGCTGACCCAAAGATACAGTGGATGCGAGTTACTGAGGAGGTCGGAGAAATTCGAGATGTACTCTTGAAACCGACGAAATTCACAGAACCGCAAGCAGCGTTGAAAGATGCTATCGGTGACACATTGGTAACGATTATCGTGCTAGCACATCAATTAGACCTCGATGTTACTGAGTGCCTTGGTATTGCATACGAGGAGATTAAGAATAGAAAGGGAAAGATGATTAATGGCACTTTCGTCAAAGAAGAAGACCTATAAGAGGTGGTACACGGATAGCTTGACTATTTCAAGCGCTATCTTAGTCTTCAGTCTGGTCGTCAACATGCTGTCGGTCTACTACGTTCTGACAGTGCCACGCAGGGTGGAGACAGTAAGTATCCATAAAGTAGATAACGTGGGCGCAGAGATGCACGGCAAAGTTACTGGGAAAGAGAAAATTAATGATCTCTACACGATTGATTGCGGGGCTTACGGTAAATTCCTCGTAAGCAAGGAACAGTATGACCAAGTGAATATTGGGGATGATATCCCTAGCTATTTGAAGGAGAGAGGGCAATGATACCAAGATATAGAGCGTGGAATAAAGCCACAAAAGAAATGTACGAAGTTGATGATATTATGTCTATCGATTTCGGAAAAAGCGAAATTTCTGTAAAGACACTCTTTTTCGAACGGACAAATTACTACAAATTCGACGACATCGTTTTAATGCAATCCACAGGCCTCAAAGACGAGAATGGCAAAGAAATCTTTGAAGGGGATATCGTCAAGGTGACTGATGGTGACGAAAGAACTAATTTTCCGGATGGTGGAATTGGAACTATTTGCGGTTTGGACGGGATTTTCATGTGGTACATAGACGGGCAAGTACATAACGGACTATTTGACATCAGTCAAGAGTATTACATTGAGGTTGTTGGCAACATCTACGAAAATCCAGAGCTGCTAGAGGTAAGCTCATGAGTGTGAGATACAAATATTCCGGACTGACACCTGAGTTATATCAACGGTTGGTCGATGAACATGCAGCGCTAAGAAAAACACACAAAAAAGGCTCTTATAAACAGTTTTTCCAAGATGTGAAACAGTGCGATGAGTTACAAGCTCGCATCATATATCAAGCACTCAACGCCGCAGTCGTTGAACGTGCGAGGATATCGCCAGCGACAGTCGACAGGTTAGAAGGCATTATCTCCGATGAACTATTCGACGACCTTCAAGATTATCTGTCTACTAATTACACAAGAGGAAAAACCACTAAACCGGTTTTGGAGAAAACCAACGCAGGACTGCCAGAGGGGCTGTTTAAACGATTCCAAGAAGAAGTGGAAGAACTACGCAAAGAACACCCTAACAATCTAAACAACTATATCAGAGAGGTTAAAGGGTGCAACCAAAAAAGTGCTAACAAAACCCAAAACGCCCTCAATCTGTGCTATGCGGAAAAAGCTGCACTAACGCCTTTGAAGGCTATTCAAATGGAAGGCGTGCTGTCAAGAGAGCTATTCAGTGAGATTGTTGATTTTGTTTCCAATAACTATGAATGGCCCGAAAGGCTAGATGGCGAGATTAATCGCATCATTCTCAAATATCGGACCAGGGGCAAAGTTGGACGTAATAAAATAACTGTAAGAAAAGCCTTATATAAAGCCTATGCGTTAGGCGTGTAGCTAGTGAGGGTTCGACTCCCTTGCTAGCTATCGTCTGTCAAATTACACTAAAAAATGGATATAGATTTTTAGTGGCTTGGACACTTTTCAACATCGAGCAAGCTGACAGACCTTGCTCAAACAAAACCCAGCAAATTTAAGAAAAAAGGATGTGAAACACCCTCTTTCTTATCGATATCGCATTACTAATCAAAAGCCAAAGATCTTGCTGGTGTCGATGGCTAGAAGGAGGTGATAAAAGGCTCAAGAGACAACCCAAAACAAATACATTAATCTTTCTCTTATAAAACTTCTTAATGTTTTTTGGGCCAAACAAAAAAGACCGACACGATGGCCGGCACTCTTTGAACACGATACAACTATTATATCATACAAGAGGGGTGTCATGGCAAGTATCAATCTATTTGCGGAAATAGATAAAACCGCAACCAAAAAGAAAGCTATAAAGGTACTAAGAAGGTATCGCATGCTAACACGGATAGCGGGCTTGGAATACGCCCCGAAGGTGACAGCTTCATTCTCGTTAGAACCCAAGTCATTCGACGGCATGGTTCACAGCCAAACCGAAAGCATGGTAACACGCAAGGTGGCCGCTGAACAAGATTTACAAGCTATTGTTAGAGCTATTAACGCATTATCAGACCGGCATTACAGCCAAATTTTGATAGAGTGTTATTGCAGGAATCGTAAGCAGTACAATATCGAGGTCTATATGGATCTTGGATATTCTGAAAGTGAATATTACCGGATGAGAGAATTAGCCATTTTAGAGTTTGCTGAGAACTACAGAAACGGCGAATGTCTGGTATTTTCAGGAGATTATTGCGAAGAATAAGCGAGAATATAGCGGTATAACGACGGTATAATATTAGTATTGATAATTATAGCATCGTACCTTGAAAGAGGGTGATTGCTTTGAAATAACATGAACAAAAAGAGACTTATAAATCGCTTTGATTACAAAGTGGGGCTTAATAACTATTAAGTCTCTTTTTTTATTGTGAGGAAAACATGCAGATCTATGACAAACCGTTAGGGTGGTTAACCCCTTATGAGAACAATCCAAGAAATAATGATGAAGCGGTTGAGCCAGTTGCTAATTCCATCAGTGAGTTTGGCTTCAAAGTGCCAATTGTGGCAACGCCAGACGGCGAGATTATCAATGGACATACGCGCTGGAAAGCCGCTAAAAAACTAAAATTAAAGACTGTTCCAGTAATTATTGCGGATGATTTAACAGAAGAACAGGTCAGAGCGTTCAGACTAGCTGACAACAAAGTCGCAGAAATAGCTCAATGGGATATTGAACTGTTATTGAGTGAAATCGAGAGCGTCGACAATCTTGACATGACACTTTTTGGATTCACGGACAGCGATTATACATTGGATGATTTTGAAGACGAAGAAACCGGCACCGATATTTCAGAAGATGAAATCGAAAGCGAAGGCGATTCGGTTTCATCAGTAGAGTACGGGGATATTTACCAACTAGGACGACATCGCTTGATGTGTGGGGACAGTACATCAGCAGGGGATATGAAGGAGCTTGTCAACGGCGAAAAGATAGACCTCTACGTTACTGACCCACCGTATAATGTCGCTTACGAGGGTAAAACCGAAGAAGCTATGACAATCCAGAACGACAGCATGGATGACGCAAGCTTTCGCAAATTCCTGAGAGATGCATTCGAGGTAGCTGATCAACACCTAAAACCGGGCGGAGCGTTCTATATATGGCACGCAGATAGTGAAGGGTTAAATTTCAGAGCAGCCGTTAAGGAGACAGGGTGGTTGCTGAAACAGAACCTTGTCTGGGTTAAGAACAGCATTGTTTTAGGTCGCCAAGACTATCAATGGAAACATGAACCGTGTCTCTACGGGTGGAAAGATGGCGCTTCACATTACTTTATTGATAACCGCTCGTTAGCTACAGTCATCGAAGAAGATGAAGAAAACCTGAAAGAAATGACTAAAGGGGAGCTTATTTCTTATATCAAGACGATGCAAGAAAACAGTCCAACCAGCATTTTCTACGAGGATAAACCAGTTAGAAGTGATATTCACCCAACCATGAAACCATTGAAATTGATTGCTAGGTGCGTCCTTAATTCTAGTAAAAAAGGCGAGCGCGTGCTGGATAGTTTCAACGGCGGGGGTTCCACTTTGATGGTTTGCGAGAAGACGGAACGTATTTATTACGGGATGGAACTTGACCCGGTATATGTCGAGCGCACAATTAAACGATGGGAAGAAGAAACCGGACTGAAAGCTGAAAAAATAAACTAAACGATAGGAAGTGAGGCGATGGCGAATGAACAAAACCTAAGGGTCCCAAGCTCGGAGGAAGCGCGAGAATTAGGAAGAAAAGGCGGCATAGCTTCAGGCAAGGCTAGACGTAGAAAAGCGGACCTAAAAAGGGCATTTAACACTATTCTAAAAGCCGACGTAGCGAACGAAAACATATCAAAGCAACTTGAAGCGCTCGGTTTCGAAGCTACGAATGAAATGGCGTTAGCTATGGTAATGATGCAAAAAGCCATGAAGGGTAACGTCAAGGCGTTTGAACAAATCGCTAGACTGGTCGCCATTGATACCAAGGACAGCTTGGATCGCAAAGAACAGCGTGAGCGCATTATATCTATCCAACTTGAAAACGATAAAAAACGCAGCGTTATTTCAGGCGATAAAACAAGACAAGATTTCAGTATCTCGGTAGGTGAATGGGATGACGATTAATCTTGAAATCAATCCAAGTAGGGTGTTTAATCGGCATATCTATGAACATTTGTTTGATTATGACACGTTTACTGAGGTCCATTACGGCGGAGCTTCTAGCGGCAAAAGCCACGGAGTCTTCCAGAAGATAGTCCTCAAAGCCTTAAAGAGTTGGGACAAGCCTCGCAAAATATTGATATTGCGAAAAGTAGGCTCTACGGTTCGTGATTCGGTGTTTGCGGACGTGCTAGCAGCTTTGTCTTACTTTGGTGTGCTTAATCTATGCAAGGTTAACATGAGCGCATTTCGTATTGAATTACCAAACGGAGCCGAACTGATTTTTAAAGGGATGGATAACCCAGAGAAAATCAAGTCTATCAAAGGCATTTCAGACGTTGTGATGGAAGAAGCGTCAGAGTTTACGCTTGATGATTACACACAGCTAACACTTCGCTTGAGGGACAAGGCTCACAAACAAAAACAAATCTATTTGATGTTCAACCCAGTGTCTAAGGCCAACTGGGTATATAACGCATTCTTTGTGAAGAGCCCTAAGAATACAGTGGTTTATCAAACGACGTACAAGGATAATCGCTTTCTGGATGACTTGACCAAGGAGAATATCGAGGAGCTAGCCAACCGAAACGAAGCCTACTACAAAATCTATGCTTTGGGTGAGTTTGCCACCCTCGATAAGTTAGTATTTCCAAAGTACGAAAAGAAATTACTCAATAAGGACGAGCTTAAACAGCTACCGTCCTTTTTTGGTCTTGACTTTGGTTTTACAAACGACCCCACGGCGTTTATGCACGTCAAAATAGACCGAGAGAATAAGCGGCTATATATCCTAGAGGAGTATGTCAAAAAGGGCTTGCTTAACAACCAGATAGCAGAAGCTATTACTAGCCTTGGTTATTCAAAAGAGGTGATTATGGCCGACTCGGCGGAACAGAAATCCATTGCTGAATTGCAAACGCTGGGCTTGCGTCGAGCTATTCCGGTAGACAAGGGCAAAGGCTCAGTTCTACAAGGGATTCAGTTCCTGCAGCAATTCGACATAATCGTTGATGAAAGATGCGTCAAGACGATTGAAGAGCTTGAAAACTATACATGGCAGAAAGATAAGTATACAAACGAGTACATCAACAAGCCATGCGATAGCTATAACCACTGTATCGATGCGATTAGGTACGCACTGCAGAACCTTATTTTCGTCAAGGATAGGCAGGATGTAGACGCTAAGATTAGACGGGTTAACAAATTGATAAGGAGATAGAATGACGAACACAACACATAGTGCTGACGACATTTTACATGAAGGACAGTACATTCCTAGATCATACCAATTCGAGCGAGACATGGAACCGACTAGCTTGCAGAAACGTGAAGACTTCCTTCATTTTCCCAAAGAAGCTAACACCCACTTCATGGCTCAATCAGCGGATGACCTAGTGGACACGTTTCAAGGGCGAGAGAAGTTAGAGAAGATGGTGGCTCAGTTTCAAGACGAGCAGGTAGACCGCTTGAATATCCTAGAGAGCTACTCAAACGGGAACAATTACACGATTCTAAACGGGCGCAAACGACTAGAGCCAGAGAAAGCCGACTACCGTATTAGGCACGACTTAGGCGGACAAGCTAGCCGTTTCTTCACTGGTTACACAGTAGGGCAACCTATTTCAATCGGTGCTACCGATACTAACAGCGACTTGACGGCTATTGATGGCTTCAACGCTTACAACGACATTGAAGCTCTTAACCGTGAGCTGGTCTATGACGCTTCACGCTTTGGACGAGCATTTGAGCTGCATTATTATGACGAGTTTGGCAATCCTGCAGTGGTCTTGATTGACGCAAGAGAGATGTTCACAATTCGCAGTGCAGACGTCCGAAAGGATATCATTGCGGCTGTTCATTGTCCGGTGTACAACGGTGAAATGTTTGTCACGGTATACACCGACAACAAAATTGTTAGCTATGACCCAAACTGGCAGGAAATCGAACGCAAAGGAAACCCGTTCGGAATGGTGCCAGTGGTTGAATGGCAGAATAACCGAGAGCGTTCGGGAGACTGGGAAAAGGGCATTCCAATCATCGACGCTTACGACGCAGCAGAGTCAGACACGGCTAACTACATGTCAGACCTTAACGATGCCATGCTTGTTATCAAGGGTGACGTTGAAAGTACCGGCATGAATGCGTCTGACATCATGAAAATGAAACACGCTAACATGCTAGTGCTTGAGAGCGGTGTCGGACACAGCGGACAGCAAACGTCGTTAGATGCCGGTTATATCTACAAACAATATGATGTCAGCGGCGTTGAAGCGTATAAGTCACGTTTGATTAAAGACTTCTTCCGCATTGTTGGGTTGCCTAACTTGCAAGACGATTCGACTTTCTCAGCTACGTCTGGGATTGCTATCCGCTACAAGCTCGTTGACTTGCAGCAGGTTACAGCCGTTAAGCGTGGGTTCTTTGTCAAGGCGCTCAGACGACGCTATAAGCTGCTTGAGTTGCTATCTAACAATCTCAAAGGTATCGAACCAGTGGATGCTGACATGCTGACATTTACGTTCCATGAGAACCTACCAACGGATGTATGGGCTGAGATTCAATCTGCTATCAATTCGGGTATGGAAATCTCACAAGAGACGCTTATGGAATCAGCTAGCTTCACAGACGCTCGCAAAGAAAAGAGCCGTTTGCTCAAAGAAGGCGGGGCTACTGATCTAGAAGTTAGCCAGATTGTAGGTGTTGAGGATGATGACGAATAATGAACGCTACAATGCTGAACGAAAAGCACAATCAGACCTAATTAAGCGCGACATAGAGCGTGACAAGGTCTTAAAAGAGCTCTATCAAGCGTCATATAACCGTATGCAAAGCCAAATAAACGGGTTTTACATGCGATATGCTGACAAAGAGGGGCTAAGCCGTGCTGAAGCGATGAAACGAGCTAGTGAGTTCGATGTTACTGAGTACAGAGACCGAGCTAGAAAGGCAGTAGTCGAGAAGGACTTCTCACACGGCACTAATCAATGGCTAAGACTGTTTAACTTAAAAATGAAAGTCAGTCGGTTGGAGCTACTCAAAGCAGAATTAAGGCTTGAAATAGCTAGTCTTATATCAGATGTTAACGAAGTCTTCGATAAAGCGCGTGAGAGTGAATATTTAGCTGAATTTAAGCGCCAAGCGGGTATCTTAGGCAATTCTGCTGTCAATGCGGTAAGTCGTATGAGAGCAATTTTAGACGCTGATTTCTACGGTCAGAATTTTAGTCGCAGAGTTTGGGGCAGGAACGGACTTCATGCAAACATGCAGAAGGATGTGTTTAGCTCGTTAGCACGTATCTTCACCGACATGGACGGTTTTAAGCAGGAACGGCAACGATTAGCTAAGAAATATAACACAAGCCAAGCCAACGCCCAACGATTGCTCAAGACCGAAATAGCTCGCATTAATGCTGATACAGAATTGATGATGCTGAAGGAGAATGACTTCACACATTTAATCTATGTTGCTGAAAGTGGGGCTTGTGATATCTGTAAGCCCCTTGATAGGAAGGCCATACCAATCAACAAGGCAGAGAAAGGGGTTAACATGTACCCAATGCACCCTAACTGTCGCTGTTCAGCGTATGGACATATCAAAATGGAATATAAAGCTGGTGGCAGCACTCTTGACGAAGAAGCTGTTAACGGTGTTTGGGGCGAGTAAGCTCTTGTCCAGACCGTGCTGAGGACGTTAAAAGCTGCATGAGTTCGAGGGGGTTGCTCGTAAAAGCGTAAAGAAAGGAGCCTATCATGGCAGAAAAAGAACTTGAAACAGTTGAGAATCCTCAAGAGGTTGAAGCTAGCCAACCAGAAAAAGAGGAGAAGATGGTGTCAGTTGCTGAAATGCAGCGTAGACTCAAACAGATGGAAGAGAAACACACTCTTGAAATTGCTGATATGCAAACCGGTATTCAAGCAAAAATCGAGGAAGCTGTTGCTAAAGCTAAAATGAGTGAAGAAGAACTTCAAGAGCTGCAACAGAAACAGCGGGATAAAGAATTCGAAGAAGCCCAGAGCACAATTGCAGCACTTCAAGCTCAGATCGTTCAACGTCAAATGCAGGATATCGCTATTAAAGAGCTCGAAGCTCAAGGCGTGCCTGTCAATGAGTCAACGCTTGCATTCGTAGTCAAAGGCGATGAAGAAGCTACTAAGCTAGCTGTTTCAAACATGGCTAACATCCTAAACTTGCAGAAACGAGAAGAAGCTAAAGCTCTACCACCTCGCACTAGTGGTGGAGAGGAAGGGCGTTCTCACCGTGGAAAAGACAAGTTTGATAAAGCCAAAATCACTAATTTCTAAACTAAGAAAGGAGAGCGCATGGCTCAACAAAAATTCAATCCGGACACAGTCCTCTTGTCTGATTCTCTTGGAAAAGAGATTACATCAGAATACATCACTGATCTATTCACTGACGAACTTGTAAAAACTTCAAAAGTCATTCAGCTTGGTCAAAAAGTTGAAATGAACGGTAAAATGGTTCGTAAAGGCGTAGAAGTTGGTCAATTGACAGACGCTTACTTTGTTGGTGAAGGTCAAAAAATCGGTACTGCAAAAGTACAAACTAAATCTTACGTTCTTGAATCTCGTAAATTGGCAGTTATCTTGCCAGTTACAGAAGAAGTCCTCAACTACACTTGGACTAACTTCTTTGAATCGATCAAAGACAAGATTGTTGACTTGTTCAACAAGAAAATCGACGGGGCGGCGTTCCTTGGCTTGTATAACAACCCATTCGGCGCTAACGTTTTGGCGTCTGCTAAACGTGCTCAGAACATCGTATCTGGTGACATCAACCTCAATAATATCTACGATGTTGAGGACAAGTCAGAAAAAGAACCTAACGCATTCGTGGGGCACCGCACAATCAACCGCACACTCCGTGGAATCGTGGACAGCGTGAACGGTGGTCAACACATCTTCACTAAGCCAGCTAACCCTAACGCAATCGGTGAGCTTGATGGTCTTCCATATTCTCAACTTCAATTGCAAGACGGCCAAACTTACCCAGCAGGTACATTGATTACTGGTAACTTCAACGGCTTGGTGTACGGTATTCCAAACGGCACTAACTTGCGCCTTAAAATCGCAGACCAAGCTACTTTGTCTAAAGTTCAAAACGATGGCACACTTGATTCTGGTGACGTTCACTTGTTTGAACAAGACATGCAAGCACTCCGTGCAATCTTTGAAATCGCCGTAGCGATTCCAAACGATGAAGCATTTGCGGCTATCCAACCAGTAGGAGTATAGTCAGGAGGTTTAAATGACCTATAAAGCTAAGATTACATTCCGTGACTTGCAAGATAACGAGTATATCTATCAAGTCGGGGAAACTTACCCACGAGAAGGCTATGAGCCTACTAAAGAGCGCGTGGCAGAGGTTCTTGAAAAAGGTGGTATCGAACCAGTCGAGCCGTCAAAAGAGCTTACAGTCAAAGAGCTCAAAGCAAAACTTGATGAAGCTGGCATCGAGTATGATGCCAAAGCGAAAAAAGCAGATTTAGAAGAACTTCTAAAGGCTGCGGAGGAGGTTTAAAATGAACGATATCCAACTTGAGAAGATTAAGCGTCGGTTGGGTATCGACGTTGAAGACAAACTTGAGGATAAATTGATTGAAGACTTAGTCAACGACGCTGAGAGCTATTTCAAAGCACTAGTTGGAACAGCCGAGATTGACAAGAAATATCACTTCATCATCGAAAATGTTGTTTACAAGCTCTATGGTCGTAAGGGCTCAGAGGGTGTTAAAATCGAGAACGTAGACGGCTATTCAGTCACTTACGAGGATTGGGACGATATGTTCAAACCTTACAGAAAGATTTTGGATAAAGATTTCGGTCTGGACGGTTCGCTGGCTCGAAAAGGTAAGGTGAAGTTCCTATGAAAACACCGCACCGCATCAAGTTAGTGAATCAAGGCGTTTCGACTTACAACCCGATAACTGATAAACACGAAGAAAAGGCACAGTCTAGTAAGATTGTGCCTTGTTTGGTTAACTTCATTGATCAACAACGTGTCTTTGAAGCCTATGGGAGTAGGTCAGACGTGGTCATGATATGCCGATTTAGTCAAGAGCAGAAGCCATTCGACTACGCTCTATACGAGGGCAAGAAATATTACCCTATCGAACGCATTGACGCACCGATTAAGGGCGCAATCAGATTGAAAAGAGGTGAGCTAAATGGCTAACTTTTCAATTGAATGGCGTGGGGATTTGGAGCTTGCTGCCGCATTAGGAAATGCAAGCCAAAAAATAAAAACCCAAGCTAACAATGTCCTAAAAAATGCCGGGGAGAAGGGTACTAACATTGCTCAGAGTAAAGCCCCAGTAGATACCGGCTTTTTGAAGAGTGAAATCACCGGTCTTCCAAAAGTCGAGGAATATCATATTCACGCTGCCGCCTCATATAGCGGGTATCAAGAGTACGGCACACGTTATCAGCCGGGGACACCATTCATGCGCCCCATGATGACAGAAATCGAGCCTTATTTCACAGACCAAATCCGTAAAGTTATGGAAGGAGCCTTTAAATGACACCTAGCCACGACTTATTCAGAAATCTATTTGCTATTGCTAGTGAGACGCTAGCAACTTACGACTATTTACCCGATTCATCCGCAAGCTATCCTTTCGCTTTCATTGGCGAGAATAGCTCAGCACCTACGCTCAATAACGACAATTTTGGAACGATAAGACAAACCGTCCATATCTACGGACTTAGAGTGCAACGTGCAGAGCTAGATGCCCACTGTCAAGCGTTAGAACAAGCCAGCGAACGAATTAAAGGGTTTGAATACAACTTATTGAAAACTGGTACAGACAAGCAAGTCTTACCGGATAATACAGACGTCCAGCCATTGATCCACATTGTGCTGGATTTTTCATTTTCATATACCAAAAAGGAGGAATAAATGGCAGAACTTATTTTGGGTAAAGACCTAATGGTCTTCTTCCGTCGTGTCAAAGACCAAAAGACACAAGATGCTGCTAAAGTACGTTTCCAAACAGAACACACTATCAACGCTGAGAAAGAGGTCGAAACTACCAAAACTAAAGACGGTGTGGTTAACTCAATTTCAGACGGTGAAGTGTCTGGGGAATTCGTATCACTTGCATATCGTGAAGATGGCACTACTACGGAAATGTGGCGTGAAATGCGTAAATGGTTCATCGCAGGTGACAAAGTAGAGTGCTGGCAAGTTGACCTTGCTTCTAAACGCATGTCTGGATCTAAAGAAGTCTTTGATGTTGAATATTACCAAGGCTATCTTAAGAACTTTGAAATTTCAGCACCCGCTGACGACAAAGTGGAGCTTTCTTACGAAATGGCTATTGACGGCAACGGTATTATTTCAACTGACAGCTTGACAGAAGCTCAGAAGAAAGCAGTTGCAAGCGCTCAGTACGACTATCACACCCTTGCTAAAGAAGACGGCCTAACGGCATCTATCTAGTCTAATTGCAGGGGCTTTGTGCCCTTGCTTTTTTTTGTATAAAGGAGAAATAAAACATGATTCTATCTATCAACGGACGAGACTTTGAATTGAAATTCGGACTTGCGTTCTTGCGTGAAATCAACAAATTGCACTCAGCAGAACTTGAGGGCATGAAGACTGGTTACGGTGCTATGACATTGATTTCAGCCGGTGTCGCTATCAACGACCCTCTTGCATTCGTGGACATCATCAAAGCTGGTACGATTACATCGCCACAAAAGCCAAGTGACGCTGACATCGAAGCCTATCTTGCTGATTTGATTGACAAAGGTAAATACAAAGAGACAATCGGCTCTATTATTGACGAGTTAAAAGCGTCATCCCTACTCAAACTCGCAATGAACGTTCAAGAGTAGGGCAAAGTCAACCAGATTATGATTTCAGCTATGACGACGCAATGGCCCTCTTGATTGCAAGGCACGGCATGAGCTATGTCGAAGCTGCTAGGACAACGCTTGTTGAATTTGAGGTATATAATACCGCCTACGCTATTAAACAAGAGGACATCCGCTTTAACGCAGCTATTCAAGCATGGTATAACCAGACCGTGCAAGCTACCAAAGGCAAGGGCAAAAGTGTTCGTTCAGCTTACCGAACCTTTAATGAGTTTTATGATCATGAAAAAGAATTCAGTAAGATATTTAAACCAGAGGACACTGTGCCTAGAAGTCGAGCGCTTTCGTTAGCTGATAAGAATAGGATCATCAATCAAAAAACGAAAGGGGGTAGTTAATGGGAGCATCTTTTGACGTCACCGCCATACTTCGTGCCAATTCAAGCGACTTCACCAACGGTGTCAATGCTGCTAAGTCTGCCCTTGCTGATTTAAAAAATCAGTCTGGGGGCATGCTTGCTCAAGTTGGTAGCAGTTTAAAGTCAGTTGGTAGCGCCATGCAATCAGTCGGCGCTGGAATGACCACGGCTTTCACATTGCCGATGGTCGGTGGGTTAACTGCCGTCATCAAAGGCTATGCAGACCTTGAGCAATCTTTGGGTGGTGTTTCTACGCTATTCAAACAGAATGGTTCAAGTGTCAATGCCCTTGCCAGAGACTACGGCATGACCAGACAGCAAGCCCAAGAGCTCTATAACACAATGGACCGTGAGGGCACCAACGTCATTGAGAATGCCAACCGAGCCTATAGGACAGCTGGTGTGTCTGCTAACCGCTATATGGAGCAGGTGACGTCGTTCTCAGCTACCTTGTTACAAGGGCTAGGCGGTGATACTGCCAAGGCTGCGAAATACGGGGATAAAGCCCTTGTCCAAATGTCAGATAATGCGAACAAGTTCGGTACTAACATGACGGACATTCAAAACGCTTATCAAGGTTTTGCCAAGGACAACTATTCAATGCTGGACAATCTGAAACTTGGTTATGGTGGTACCATGTCCGAAATGGCTCGTTTGGTCAATGAATCTGGTGTCTTGAATGGTGAATTTGAAGCTACGGCTGACAATATCCGTGATATTCCATTTCATACCTTGATTGATGCCATCGGTATTACTCAAGATAGATTGGGAGTTACCGGAACGACTGCTAAAGAAGCAAGTACAACCGTTTCGGGTTCGTTTAATTCCATGAAAGCAGCCGCTGAGAACTTAGTGGCCGGCCTTGGTAACAACGAAGCTAATATCAAGCAGCTTATGGAAAACATGAAGCAGACTATCATCACGTTTAAAGACAATGTGGTTCGTGTTCTAGGGACTATCTGGGACAATCTGCCAGTGGACGGCTGGGTTAAATGGGCAGCGCTTATCGTTGGAGCAGCGGGGCCTATTATCACAGTGCTTGGGACCTTAATCATTTGGGTTGGGAATGTCGTTTCTGCACTAAGCACAATTGGTGGTGCTATCAGCTCGCTTGCTGGGTTCTTCTCAAGTGGTACCGCAGCAGCAGAAGGCTTTTCAATGGCTTTTGAAGGTGGCGAAGCCATGATGGTTTCATTTGGTAGTGCTGCCAGTGGTGTTTCTGCTGCTGCCCTTGCTGCGTTCGCTGGGATTGCGTTAGCGGTTGGGATGGTAGTAGCTGCGCTTGTTGATTTGTGGAATCATAACGAGAATTTCCGTTCACAAGTCATTGCAATCTGGGAAACTATCAAGAGTGCAATCACTAGCGCTGTTCAAGCCATTGTGTCGTTTGTCATGTCAATCTGGGGCCAGTTAACGTCATTCTGGAACGAAAACCACGCCTTGATTATGCAGACGGCGACGACTTACTGGAACATGTTCAAGAGCATGATTGAGAATGTCATGAACGCTATTCTTCCAGTCGTTCAAACTGGATTGAATTTGTTGATTACGCTGTTCTCAACGAGCTGGCAAATGATCACAACGGTCATTTCAACAGTCATTGAAGTTATTCTCAACATCATCAAGATGGGCATGCAGATTTTACAAGGCGACTGGTCTGGAGCGTGGGAAACGTTCAAAACCATCTTGTCTACTGTGTGGGAAGGTATCAAGTCGCTTGTTTCAACCGGTATCAATGCTATTGGTCCGATTATCCAAGCGGGGATAGATTTCATCCGTGCGATTTGGGATGCAGCGTGGGCGTTGTTAGCTGTTCCATTCCAAGCACTTTGGGCATTACTTCAACAAATCGCTGGCGGAGCTATGACTGCCATTAGCGGTGTGATTAGTGCCGGGATTGCCGTGATTCAATCCATTTGGTCAGCAGCATGGACAGTTATCCAGACAGTGTTCTCAACCGTTTGGAACACAATCATGTCTATTCTGTCACCTATCATGACCGGTATCTCAAGCATTATTTCAAGCACCTTGTCAGCTATCCAAGCGATTTGGAACGCTATCTGGACGGGTATCCAAGCTGTTTTAGCTGGTGTATTAGCTGCTATTGTCGGATTGGTTACTGGTAACTTCTCGCAGGTTCAGGCGGCTATTTCGTCAATTATGTCAGCTATTCAAGCCACTATCAGTGCGATTTGGAACGCCATCTTGTCGCTTATCAGCAGCGTATTGAGTGCGATTGCTAGCACTGTATCAAGTACATGGTCAGCTATCCAGTCAATCATTTCAAGTGCCATGAACTCTGTTCAGAGCATTATCAGCTCAGCTTGGAGCACTGTTAGATCAGCAGTATCAAGTGCCATGAGCTCTATTCAGTCAGCTATCACTAGCGGATTTAGTGCCGTGGTATCAGCGGTATCAAGTGCCGGTCAGCGTATCATTTCAGCGGTCCGCTCAGCGTTCAGCGGTGCTCTTAGTGCAGCCCGTGGATTCGTCGGGCAAGCTGCAAGCGTCGGTGCTAACCTTATTAGCGGTTTCGTTAGCGGGGTTACATCCGCAGCCGGCAAGCTGATTTCAGCGGTTAAAGGTGCGGTAAGTAATGCGATTAATGGAGCTAAAGCCTTGCTTGGTATCAAATCACCATCCCGTGTATTCCGTCAGTTCGGTATCTATACGGACAAAGGTTTCATCATTGGTATTGATAGCAAAGCGGACCAAGTAGCCCGTTCAATGCGCTATATGGCCCAAGGAGCTATCGACGCATTCACTGGTCAAGATATCAACGGGGCTATCACTGATGAGCTTGGTAATATGGACGGCCAGTTAGGTCGATTAGCAGGGTATGATCCATCTGTTTCATTTAACGGCGGTAAGATGTCGGTTACTCAACAAGCAGCGGACATCGTGCTTAAAATGGGTGATACAACTTACAGAGCATTTACTGAGGACATCACTAACGCTCAATCAATGGAATTAATGCTTGATAACTATTAAGAGAGAAAAGAGGTTTTAGCTAATGTATGATTATGCTTCATTGAAGCGCACGGAATCAACGGTGCTGCAAAGAGCGCCAGTTGATAACATGCGTATCAACGGGACGCCTATAGAGGATACCATCCAAGGATATCGACAGCTTACAGTTAAGGGCCGCTCGTTGCTTAACCGTGAGATTTCAACTACTAGAGTTCCCGGGCGCCGTGGTGTCTGGGTGGACAGCGTCAATGACTCAGAGCGTGAGATTGAGGTTAAATACCAGTTAACTACGGTCACTAGCCAAGTCATGAGAACATCTTTCCGAGAACTTAACCGCATCTTGAGAGAGGTAGGCCCTAGCGGCTATCTCGAAGTAACTTTTGACGATGAGCCGGATTTTACTTACTACGCCATTTTTAAAGAAGCGGACGAAGTAGAGGAAGATAGGCTGTCAGTCATTAGCAGTTTTGTTCTGCTAGTGCCAGACGGCTATAAGAAACGAGTTCCAGAGCGTTCTAACGACGTTGTTTATCTAACTTACGCTAAGAAAGTGATACCTGAGAAGATTGTAGCCGTGACATCGGCAGCGGCGACAGAATTTGAAATCATCAACGGTCAAACCAAGCTATCGTTTAAGGGTAGCTATGCGGCTAATAAGGAAATCGTCATTAAATTCGGTACCGAAGAAGTGACAGCTACTTATGACGGACGTAATATTCTAAGTGAATTGCAACGTTTTAGCCCGCTTGAGCAGTTCTACGTTAAGGACGGCGATAGATTGACCGGAAAGAATGTGACTATTCGTGAAGTTCAGTGGAGGGATGAAAGTCTATGATCTATTTATTCGATAAGGACGAAAAACTTATCAAGATTGTTCGCAAACCTGCAATTAAGAAGGCTTTGCAAAAATTCAGCCTAACCACTGAAAACTACATTTCAGACCGCTTGACCGTCGAAATGAAAGCCTTGAAGGATGACGAGCTGGCAAAACTGGAATACATGGCTATTCAGTCAATCGACGATACTCATAAATTCCATTACTTCTACATTGCCCAAGGCAATACCAAAGGGGATATCACAACGCTTATCGGTGTCCAATCCGGTATCGAAGAGCTACGCAAGACGGTTGTTTACGACAGACGACCACAAGACCAACGTGCCAGACCAGTCATCGAATGGCTTTTAACTGGCACAAACTGGTCTCCTCGGTTCGTTGCCGAAACAAACCCCAAGAGCACTAATTTCTATTACATTTCCACATTCGACGCACTAAAAAAAGTGTGTAAGGTGTGGGGCTTAGAAATGCAGTTCTTTGTTGAAATGAATGACAGTCAGATTGGCGCTAGATACATTGATTTCAAGCGTAAAATAGGTGAAGCAGTCGGTAAGCGTGTTGTCTACGGTCATAACGCCCTCGAAATTCTGCAAGAGGTTGAAAAAACAAACCTATACACCGCCTTAGTTGGTCGAGGTAAGGGGGAACAAGTTAGCTCAGCAGAAGACACCGGCAAAGATGCCGATGGTTATGGTCGTAAAATCAACTTCGAGGAAATTGTCTGGTCGAAAGCCAAAGGGGACCCACTAGACAAGCCACTTGGTCAGAAGTATCTTGAAATCCCCGAAATGACCGCTAAATACGGCATTAAACAACCAGACGGCAAGATGCGCCCAAAGATTGGCTTTGTCGAATTTAGTGAGGAAGAAGACAAGAACGAGCTTATTAAACAGACTTACGAGGCTTTGATTGAGGCTTCCAGACCCAAGCTGACACTTAAAACGTCAACGGTATATCTCAAGGGTGTTCAAATCGGGGACACTATCCGAGTTGTTCGCCATGACAGACATCTTGATTATGATACACGTATCTTTGAAATCACATTTAACCGCTTAAACAATGAGTCTAGCGACATCAAGCTGGGAGATCGAGTTAGCGAAAGCAATGACGCAAAGGTACAGAGTACCGTCAACAAAGCTATTGATGAGTTTAAAGCTGGTGAGTTTACTGAGTTTGTCAAGAAACTGCCAGAGTTTATCCCATCAGCTAATGGGTTTAACCATAATTGGTACACAAGCACTGATCCAACAGAATCTCACCCCGGACAAGTCCTAATCAATGATTCTTGGTACAAACCAGACCCAGAACATGAGGGACACACTATCATGTATCGCTGGACTGGTGAAATGTGGCAAGAGGTATTGAGAACGTGGGACGGTACGGGGCTTCAAGACAAAATCAAGAAAGAGTTTGAGAAAGTCGCAGCTGACATGGCTAAACAGCAATCAGACCACGACAGAGTGGTTGCTGAAATCACAGCCAAAGCTACTAATGCGGAAACATTAGCAGCTTTGGCTAAATCAACCGCAGAGGACGCTTTTAGCCATCTAAACGACGTCAAGAGTGAAGCTATCGCAGAAGCACGTTATTTGGACACCGTCGAGCGTGCAGAGACAGAGAAGAAGATTGCTGCATCTAAAAAAGACGCACTTTCAGAAGCTGTCAAACTGGTCGATAATGCTAAAAGTACGCTAAACACGGACTTATCAGAAACTGAAAAGAAAGTTGAAGCTCTAAAAGGTTCTATTGGCACATTGTCAAACGACACGTCTGTACAGTTTGCCAAAATCAACAACGCCTTGATTTCAGTAGCTAGCAAGCAAGATGTTGACAAAGTCAGTCAGCGCGTGTCTAATGCTGAGACGGTTTTGACACAGCAAGCAGGGCAGATTTCTGCCAAGGCTAGCAAAGAGGATGTCAACACTGTTTCTGGACGTTTAAACAAGGCTGAGAGCTCGTTGACAGTTCAGGCTGGGCAAATCAGCCAGAAAGCCAACAAGCAGGACGTAGACACGCTGACAGGACGTGTGGATCGTGCTGAAACATCAATCACTCAGCAAGCGGACATGATTGCGTCTAAAGCTAACAAACAAGAGCTTGACAATGTCAATAATCGAGTGTTAAACGCTGAAAGCCGTATCACTCAACAAGCTAATGAGATTAGTCAACGAGTGAAGACAAGTGATTTTAACAACGCTACTCAGAGACTTGCGACGGCTGAAAGTTCAATCACTCAGCTAGGAAATAAAATCACTACTGAGATTAGCCGAGTAGACAGCAAGATTCCGACAGATTTTGGCAGTCGTAACTTGATTTTGAAATCAGCAGACTTCGAGAACTTACACCGCCAGCCGTCAGGAAGTAATGCTACTACCGACAGTCAGACCTACATCATCGATTCCCAAAACTATCCTAATGATGTTTATGCTGGAATCTCATGGGATATGGCCGTTACGAAGATTGAATCCGGCGAAACATTCTCACTTCTAGTCCCGATTTACATCGACAGCAGCATCGACATTGATTTCGGCGCTAAAATTATGATAAAAAATCATAAAAGTAATGATCATTTATTCGTCTATGACATACCGACGGGCGTTAAAGATGAATGGTTTGATGTCAAATTGACGTTTACTACTAGCAAGAGCGTTGAGCTTGGAGAGTGGCCATTTTACATATCAGTGGTCAGAAATGGGTATCTGAAAATCAAACCGCCTATGCTGGTTAGAGGGGCACTCATCCCCTTGCAGCATACAGTAGCACCAGAGGATACCGAAGCCGAAATCAGCACGGTTAAAACGACGATAACACAGACCGAGCAGGGTGTCAGTCAGCTATCACAGAAACAATCTGAAACAGATAGCCGCATGACTAGCGCTGAAACCAAGGTTGATCAATTGGTCGGTGAAATGTCGTCTAAGGTATCGAAGACAGATTTTGACAAATTGTCCAAGAGCGTAGCGGCTAATAGTACCGCAATCACTCAGACAGATAGCAAAATCAGTTTAAAAGCAGACCGGACAGAAGTCCAAACTGCCAAAGCTACGGCTGACAGTGCAGTGTCTAAAGGTCAAGAGTTAGAGCGTAAAATCAACCAGACTAACGCAGAATTACATGTTACAGCGGATTCTATCGCTCAAAAGGTTTCAAGAGTTGATTTTGACATCCTTGGAAATAAAGTCACTAATGCAGAAACTCAAATCAGCACACTAGCCGGTCAAATTGAAACTAAACTGTCTAGAGCTGACCTTGATAGTGCCATGGATAGTAAAGGTTTTGCGACCGCTACAGCCGTCACTAATCTGATTAAACAATCCGAGCAAGGGACAACGCAATTAATCAGTGAAGTCAAGAGACAGATTCCGTCAGTTGATACACTCTCAGTTGGTGGTGAAAATTTAATTCTCAATTCTGCTTTTCCTGAAAACTTGGATAATTGGGGCTATAATGCAAATCTATCCATCTCTAATCATGGTTTTTACTACAATAGTGCTAGACCGTTATTCCTATTAAAAAATACGAGAACAACAGAAGTTACGATACCTACTCAACGTTTCCCGGTTAAGCGCAATACCACATATTCACTCAATCTTCAAACGTTCGCAAGTGGGAACATCACAGGGGTAGATGTTTTTTTTCTAGGTCGTAAATCTAACGAAACTAACCGAACATATACAAAGGCAGTCGGTCTAAAATATCATAACGGCTCACCGTCAACAACTGGAATGGTTAAATGGCATTTTACGTTCAACACGGGCGATTGTGACGAAGGTTATGTCCGAATTGACAACAACGGCACAAACGACGGCAGAGAGTCGTTGCTGTTTTTCACAGAATTAGATTGTTATGAAGGTACTCTTGATCGTGCATGGCAACCGTCGCCAAAGGATATCAACAAAGAAGTAACTGTTAAATTCAATGAAATCAAATCAACCGTTGACAGCTTTAGTCGTACAATCGGCGAACAAGGGCAGTCTATTTCTCGGGTCGTTCAAACAGCTAACGGGTTAGTTACGACTGTTAAAGGACTAGAGGGCTTGGCTAACTTTAATAACGACAGTATCAGCGGACTAGCTAGCAGATTCAACACTGAAACATACGCTATCAAAACCGAAATGTCGCAGATTGCTGGTTCATGGGCTGTTAAGAACCTAACAAGGTCTGGTGATGTGCTCAACCAAATCAACCTCAATAAGGACGGTTCGGTTAAAATTGATGGTAAACTGGTTCAAATCACCGGTTCTACTTACATCGAGGATGGAGTCATTAGCTCAGCCAAAATCGGAGAGCTTTCAGCAAGTAAAATCACTAGCGGGCGCTTAAACGCTTCACTGGTTGACGTTGTCAATCTGAATGCTTCAAGCGTTACTAGTGGTACGTTTACTGGTTTAAATTATCGTGGAGGTAAAATAGAAGGGCTTAACGGCTCAATGCGAGTTGACTTAAACCAATCTGAGATTCATTTCTACGATAATGCAACGATTGAATTTCACAATAAGGATAACGCGCTGGTTCGACGTAAGGGGCCGCACACAGCGTTTGTGCACTTCAACGACACCCCACCAGACGAAGACCAGAATACCGGTTCGTTGTTTGCGGCCATCGGCGTTACATCCTCTGGAGATGGAGTCAATTCAGCGTCATCTGGTCGTTTCGCAGGGCTTCGTGTGTATCGTGCTGCAAGAGGTTTGGAACATAACGCAGTTTTTGACCAAGCCGAATTGTACGGTGACAGAATTTTGTTAAAAGATGACTTCCACATTAACCGAGGATTCTCTTTCCACCCAGCTTCACTTCCAGATGGACGTTGGATAAATGTTACCAACCTTGCATTTGCTGCTGCGGCACTCGCTAGGGTTTGGCAGCATTTCCTAAACGTTGGAGGGAACGGGAAGGATCCTGCATTTATCAACGCTTTAAAAAACGAACAAGCCACTTTTGGGAAAATCGACCATTGGTAGAAAGGAAATATTAATGAACGAACAAATTTACACTTCAATGATTCAAGACATCGCAAGTCAGAACGCTAATTTGACGATTGAAAAAGCTGAGTTTAAGGCTCGCTTGCAGTCAACTGTTAGCGAACTTGAGCAAGCCAAATCACAACTAGAGCATTATCAAAATGTACTGGCGTCTGATTCAGCCCTTAACGACCTCTTTAATGAGGCAGCGCAGAAAGGAGCGGCTAATGAATAAGTCTAATTTCAGTGTTACATCGAGTTATCTGACCAACCCGACAACAACACGGATTGCTGTCCAGTCCAAAGATGGCTCGACGTGGTTGACCCGTGATGTGCCCGGGGACCACACCAACAAGACGGAAGAAGCTAAAATTCAGCTTATCTTGGATATTTTAGCGACTGAATTGGACCCTGCGGGGGCATTGGCACGCTACCAAGCTAAGTCAGAGGAATCTATTAAAGACCTTGACAGCCGCTTGAGCTTAGCTGAGAAAGTCGCTGAACAAAGCGAACTTACTCGTAAAATCGCTAACGTGTCCACTCTCAATGCGGTAATGAGCCAAAATATCCAGTACGGCACAATTTACAAGCAATATCTGGAATTGTTGCCCGTCGCTAAAAAAGGCGATGTATTCAACGCTGGGGATATCTTTGCTATCGAAGACCCTAGTCACGAAGAAGTGGATGGAGAAGGCAAACTGGTACTTATCCAAGTTAATGGAAGTTTCACTTACGAAAATCAACCGTTCGCTGATTTCGCAAAAGGTGGCAAACTAGAAAATAACGGGGCTGCTACAGCATGGCTATTCAAACCGAAGGAGAATTAATGGCACAGAAACCAGACGGCATTTTTGGGCTATTTGATGTAGTCCGAGACTTTTATGCACACGGTATTGATGAGCATCCATGGGTTCTCTTTCTCGTCATCGTCATCTTCTCAGATATTGCTGTGGGTGTATCTAGGGCTTGGGTTGCTCACGAACTTTCAAGTACAAAATTCCGCAAAGGAGCAGTCAGCCACACAGCGATGATTGCGTTTGTGGCGATATTCTATCCATTTGCAAATTTTATGAATCTGACGAGTATCGTTGATACATTCATTTTTTCCATGATTGCGGCTTACGGCTCTAGTATTTTGGCTAGTCTATCAGCGCTAGGGGTTGAAATCCCTTATATCGACAAATACGTTAAAAAGAATATCGATAAAGAGAAATTCTTTCTGAAAGAAGAAAAGGAGAAAAATGACAATGATTAATTTTAAACTACGCTTGCAAAACAAAGCTACTCTAGTAGCTCTTATCTCAGCAGTATTTTTGATGTTGCAACAATTCGGGCTTGAAATTCCCCATAATATTCAAGAGGGTGTAAATACATTTGTTGTGATTTTGGTAATCCTCGGAATTGTTACAGACCCAACTACCAAGGGTCTTGGAGACAGTGAGCAAGCCTTGGGCTACCACGAACCAAAGCAAGACTAATCGAAGGAAGGAACTAAAAATGAGTAAAATTGAATCAAGTATTGCACGTATGCACCATCTACAATCAATCCCTGTACATTACGATATGGGTGACCGTTACGGAAATGACGCTGACGGAGATGGACGCATTGAATTTGACTGCTCGTCAGCAGTAAGCTACGCACTCGAAATCAGCTTAAATAACAACACAGAATCACTTCAACAAGCATTGCCAGCAATTGGCTATGCAAAAGTGTTTGACGCTGTAGATGGTACATTCGATGGTCAACGTGGGGACGTTGTCATTTGGGCACCTCGTGACGGTTCAAGCTCGCTCGGTGCGTTCGGCCATGTATTAATCATGACTAGCGATAGCACAGCTATCCATTGCAACTACGGCATGGACGGAGTGACTGAAAATGATTATAATTATATCTGGGATCTAAATGGCCGTCCTCGTGAAATTGTTTTCCGTGAAAGTGGGACGCCTCTTCCAGCACCAGCCCAAAGCGAATTTGAGCGTGAATTAGATGTTAATACCCGTTTAGAGAAGTCGGACAAACCCTATTATGAAGGCACTCTTACCACTGACTACTACGTTGAAGCTGGTCCTCGCATCGATAGCCAAGACAAGGAATTTCTCCCAGCAGGCACACGAGTCCGTGTTTACGAGAAACTAAACGGCTGGTCTCGAATCAACCACCCAGACAGCGCTCAATGGGTTGAAGACCAGTATTTGGACGATTGCACGGAAATGTAATTAACCAGACCACGCAAACTATAAAACAAAAAGGAGTATATCACCTCCCGACAGACCACAGTTCGGACATCATGGTGGTAGTGGTCGAGCCTCAGCATTGTGCTGGGGCTTTTTTTGTGTTATAATGATATTGGTTTTGAGAGAAGTCCTCATAGGCACCACCACCTTTACGGTGGTTTTTTATTTGCTAAAATATAGGATTGTGGTATACTAAGAATGCGCAATGACAAACCCCTAGCTTCCATTATGGACAGATACGTTCTGATGCTAGGCTTTTTTTATTTGCTTAACATTCTTATAAGTGTTACTATAGATTACGGATACAGTAAAACTGTCATCTTCTGATAAACTCTCGAACGCCCCGGCTTATGTCGGGTTTTTTTGTTTTGCAAAAAAAACTTAAAATTCTTTATCAAAAGTGTTGACAACATATAGTATATGTACTATAATATAAATGAAGATAAGGAAAGGGAGAGCGAACGAAGCTCTCAAGGTAAAACAAAATGAAAAACGGTCAAACAATTTTAGGTTCTCGATACACAGACGAGATCAAAAACGATTCTGCAACATCAAGCAAAATGTTCAATCTTTCTAAAAAATTGGAAAATGATAGTTTGCGAGAAATCCACAAAGCATTGTATGGTTTGTTAACAGCCGGCTACGACATCGGCAATATGCGTAACGTCGAAGAACTTGAAAAATACGTGAATGTTAAAAAATCTCACGGCAAATTGTTAGATGTCACTAACGATGACATTGAGTTATATCATAAATTATTCGTCGCTAGATTTGGAAAGTGAGTAGATCGCATGGACGCACAAGCAAAGGCCACTAAGAAGTGGAATGCAAACAATAGAGAGCATAGAAATTATCTCTCTAAAAGGTCGTCCGCTCGTAGCTTTATCAGAAATCATGCTACGGGTTCGGATTTGAACGAACTAGAGGAGCTTATCGCAGAAAGACGTTGTAATCTGGGAACGATAAAAGACTAGGGGTATCCTAGCCTTTTTTGTGTATTCATGATAAATCGTTAGACATTTAATCTAAATAAAGGTACACTATAGATGTATTTTAGGCGATTGCGTGCCGAATGTTTTTGTTTTTTCATGTCGCTTGGTAGCTCATGCTGCCAAGTCTTTTTTATGCTCAATCAAGAATTTTAGTATCGTTGATTGAAATGCTGGTCGTGCTTCTCATTATCAGTATTCTCCTTTTGCTCTTTGTACCTAACTTGAGCAAGCAGAAGGATTCTGTTAAAGAGACTGGAAATGCGGCTGTGGTCAAGGTCGTGGATTCTCAAGCAGAACTTTATGAAATGAAGAATAATAAGACAGCTAGCTTAGCTGCTCTTGTTTCAGAAGGTCAAATCACGCAAAAACAGGCAGATTCATACAATGATTATTATGCGAAACATGGTGGCGAAAGCCGCTCAGTGGCCAATTAGAGCCTTTACCTTGTTGGAGAGTCTGGTGACTCTAGCAGTGGTTGCCTTTCTCACTCTAAGTTTGTCAGGCTCAGTCACTGGTATTTTTCAACAGGTTGAAACGAACCTTTTTTATCTGCGCTTTGAGTACCTATACCGAGATAGTCAGCGCTTGGCAGCGGCGGAAGGGTCCAATGTGGAATTGCAGTTGTCCAAGGATAAAATCAGTAACGGAAAATCCAGTCTGGTGATTCCTAAAAATATTCATCTGGATAAGGGGCAGACGCTAGTGTTTGATGCCAAAGGAGGCAACTCTAGCCTCACAAAGATTCGTTTTTCAAGTGATAAGGAGGTGGTGACCTATCAGCTTAACATGGGCAGCGGTAAATATAAAAAGACGGTCTCTTAGAGGCTATATTCTTATCGAAAGCTTGGTAGCAATGGCTGTCTTAGTACTCGTCAGTGGTCTTATCTTGGATCAGATCAATACCAATCGTAGGCTAATGGCTAGGAATCTCCACCAACAGGAGGTTTTGAGTGTGGCAACCATGGCAGTTCAGACCAAACAGGATCAGTTGACCTTAAATGGCATCACAGTGACAGTAAAACGTAGCAAGCAAGGTATCTCGGTTTACGAATCAGGAAAGGAGATTATTCATGTCTCTCAATAGTAAGGTTCGCGCCTTTACCCTCTTGGAATGTCTAGTGGCCTTGTTGGTGATTGCTGGTTCAGTTCAAGTTTATCAAGGTCTGACCACAGTATTGGTGAGCAATGTTAAGCAGGTCAAGCAACAAGAAAGCCAAGACTGGCTTCTATTTGTTCAACAAATGGAGGCAGAATTAGAAGGTTGTCAGTTGGTAAAGGTAGAGGGGAACAAACTCTATGTCAAGCAGGATAATCAAGACTTAGCTTTTGGACTATCAAGTGCTACTGATTTTCGAAAAACAAATGCTGACGGTCGAGGCTACCAACCAATGCTTTTTAATGTAAAAGCTAGTACAATTAGCCAAAATAAACAGATAGTCACCATCCAAGTGACGCTTAAAAATGGGCTACAAAGGAGTTTTGTTTATGCTTTTGAAAAAACAGGTTAGGGGAGGCGTTCTTCTCTACTCTCTTTTTATGGCTGGCATTTTCACACTTCTTCTGCATGTTTATCTGGAGCGGGTGGTTGCTAGCTCTAGACAGAACCAAGCGCAAATGATCTCCAGTCAAAGTCGACTCATGGCAGAGATGACCATGGACTTGGTAGACAAGGAAGCAGGTGCTTTTAGTTTTTCTCAGGGAACTACGACTTACGAGGTTAAGGACAAACAAGTGATTGTTAGAGTTGCCAGTAAAGGTCAAATCAAGACCTATCGTTATGTGAAGAAGCAGGAGCAGAAATAGAAATTCTCTTTCCTTTTTGATATGATAGAAGGACGGAGGAAATCATGAATTTTGAAGCAATTGAGACAGCCTTTGAGCTGTTGTTAGAAAATGTCCAAACCATTGAAAATGATCTTGGAACCCATGCTTACGATGCCCTTATTGAGCAAAATTCCTATTATTTGGGGGCTGAGGTAGCTAATGAAGTCATCATCAAAAACAACGAGAAATTACGTGCCCTTAATCTAAGCAAAGAGGAGTGGCGTCGTGCTTTTCAGTTCTTGTTTATCAAGCTAGGGCAATTGGAAGCCTTACAAGCCAATCACCAATTTACACCTGATGCTATTGGATTTATCATTCTTTACCTACTTGAAGGTTTGACCAAGGACGACCAATTAGATGTTTTGGAGATTGGTTCGGGGACAGGAAACTTGGCTGAAACTCTTCTAAATAATAGTCAGAAAAACCTTAATTATATGGGAATGGAAGTTGACGATCTCCTTATCGATTTGTCAGCTAGTATTGCTGATGTGGTGAATTCGAGTGCAGTTTACATCCAAGAAGATGCTGTTCGACCACATATTCTCAAAGAGAGTGATGTTATTATCAGTGACCTACCTGTTGGTTACTACCCTAATGATGAGATTGCGAGTCGTTTCAAGGTTGCAGCAACTGGTGAACACACCTATGCCCATCACCTTCTCATGGAGCAATCACTCAAGTACTTGAAGAAAGATGGTATTGCTATTCTTTTGGCACCAACTAATCTTTTGACAAGCCCACAAAGTGATTTGCTTAAGAAATGGCTATCAGGCTATGCTGATATTATTGCCGTTATCACTCTTCCAGAAGCAGCTTTTGGCAATAAACATAATATGAAGTCTATCTTTGTGCTTAAAAAACAAACTGAAAATGCTCCTGAGACCTTCGTTTATCCACTTAGTGATTTGCAAAACCCAGAGGTCCTCAAAGATTTTACAGAGAATTTCCAAAAATGGAAATCAGATAATTCCATTTTCTAGCAAAACATGTTAGAATAGGACTATATTATTGAAAGCGTTTTACAAAGAGGTGGCTTATGACAAAAACAATAGCAATTAATGCAGGAAGCTCAAGCTTGAAATGGCAACTATATGAGATGCCAGATGAAGTTGTTCTTGCTAAGGGTTTGATTGAACGTATCGGCTTGAAAGATTCTGTTTCAACAGTAAAATTTGATGACCGTTCAGAATCGCAAACTCTAGATATTGCTGACCATGTTCAGGCAGTAAAAATCTTGCTTGATGATTTGATTCGTTTTGATATTATCAAGAGCTATGATGAAATCACAGGTGTTGGTCACCGTGTGGTTGCTGGTGGAGAATATTTCAAAGAATCAAGCTTGGTGGATGAAGATGCCTTGGCTAAGATTGAAGAATTGTCAGCCTTAGCGCCTTTACACAATCCAGGTGCAGCTTCAGGGATTCGTGCCTTTAAGGAGCTCCTCCCAGATATTACAAGTGTTGCTGTTTTTGATACAGCCTTCCATACATCTATGCCAGAAGTGGCCTACCGTTATCCAGTGCCTAATCGTTACTATACAGACTACCAAGTCCGTAAGTATGGAGCACACGGAACTAGTCACCAATATGTTTCTCAAGAAGCAGCTAAGTTGTTAGGTAAGCCAATTGAAGAAACTAAGATTATCACAGCCCATGTGGGAAATGGTGTTTC
>ENA-OPAC01000070-OPAC01000070.1-human-gut-metagenome-genome-assembly--contig:-NODE-70-length-53008-cov-10.966839_pt1 | contig 53008 bp, 88 predicted proteins | sample MGYA00241052_ERZ501420 | MGnify/ENA primary metagenome ERZ501420 (study PRJEB25962, sample SAMEA2042513) | human gut metagenome | biome: human gut; feature: human-associated habitat; material: faeces... | reverse complement strand
CTGTATACCACTCAGAATAAAATTAATATATGACCTAGCCACATTATATATTCCTCGCCATATTTCAGAGATAATAGATAGAATACTATTCATTATACGTGCAATACCACTCTGCATATAACTAAATCCATTTACTACATACGATTTGAGTGTATTGACAGCTCCTATCACTGTAGATTTAATGCCATTCCACGTATTTGAGATAAAACTTCTAATACCTCCAAAAATGGTTGTGACAGCAGTCTTTGCCGCATTGAATCCAGTTTTTATGAACTGAACAATTATTGAAATTGCTCCAGTAAAAATTGACTTAATAGTTGACCACACACCTGAAATGAATCCAGTTAATGCATTCCAAATTCCTGTGAATATTTCCTGAACTCCCTGCCAAGCTAATGACCAATCACCTGTAAATATACCAGTAATAAAATCTATAATTCCACTAAGAGTTTCCATCATGCCTGATAAAATATCAGCTATAGTTCCTATAATTGATGATACATATTTTACCAGTGTTTCCAAAATAGGAGTTATAACCGGAACTACATTAGCAACAATCCATGCAATCAATGGTTCAAGTACATTTTTCCATAATTCACTTATTGCAAGCACTATTTTTCCAACAAGTGTAATTAGATTATTAACAAAAGGTTGGAGATGAGTTTCCCACAATGTTTGGATTGCTGTTGCTACTGTTGTTAAAAATGGAGCTACTTGACTATTCCATACATCTAAAAGACTGCTCACTAAACTGCTAAATCCATCTGTTATATTTTGAAAAGCTGGGGCTAAATATTCATCATAGACATTAAAAATCTGTTCAAATGTATTTTTTATTGCCTCATGAATTGTATCCATTGCAATAGATATAGGTTCAAGCAATCCCATTACAGCTTGTTGAATTTTATCCTTATTGTCAATAATAGGTTGAGCAATTAAATTATATAAGTCGGAAGATAATCTTCCAGTTAATTCCATAAAACCTAATGCTAAATCTGCACTAATCCCCATGAAATCTCCAGTTATATTTTTAGCAGTGTCACTTCTAAATACAGTAAATATCTCGGCTATAGCTGTTGATAAGTTTCCAGTAATTTGAGCTACTCTACTTGATATATCAAATAATCCAACTATTCTGTCAGTGATATATCCACTGTCTTTTGATAAAAAGCTATCAACTCCACCAACCAGATTTTCAACTATTGTCTGTCCTATACTAACCATGCTTCCTGCAAGCTGTCCTAACGCATATGCAACATTATTAGCCCAGTTATTTGCCGCATTTATAACACTCGGATTAGTGAATATATCTTGTAATTGCTTGCCAATACTTGCAAGATGTTTTTGAGTCCTTTTGATACTAGCATCAAAATCAGTTCCTAATCCATTTTTGAAGCCTTTCTTAACTAAATCTACAAGCTCCAATAATCGTTTCTTCACATTATCCAAAATTGTATTAATTTTAGAGTTTGCTTGGTCTATAGCAGAATCTGTGCCTGAGCTAATGTCAGGTGTTGTAAGACCACCGCCTCCTCCAGCACCTCCTGCACCTGTACCACTATCAGACTGTGAGGTCATTGTGTTATTTAATTTATCAAAGGAAGCCAATGATTTTGAAGCTGTCTTAGATGCTTTTTTAGTGGCTGTATCATAATCACCAACTGCTGTGGTAGCATCGTCAAAAGCATCTGCTGTGTCTGATATAGCTCCGCTAACTTGATTAGCACTTTGAACCTGTATACCAAATACGCTGGATAATACAGAACCTATAGATTTAGCTATAGCAATCATACGACCCATAATCATATTAAGTGCTTTAACTAAAGGAGTTAATACAGTGATTATTCCAGTGCCTAATACACCTAAAAATTCTTTCCACTGTTCTTTCAATACTCTTGTCTGATTAGCCCATGAATCTTGAGTATCAATGAAGTCATCCCCTATATATCCAAGCTGTTGCATAACATACTGATATCTAAGCATTACTCTCTCAGACTGAGACATCTCATTATATGATTTTGAAATACCTTGAGCTAAAGCAAATTGTTTTAGATTTACTTCAGTCATAACAACACCATATTGCTTCAGGGTCTCTGTTTCACCAGTATATATAGATTTTAATGCAATTGCGGCATATTTATTGGAAGTATTAAAGAAAGATGCCATGTTAGCACTTAATTTTGTCAAATTTAATGCCATATCTTTAGCATCTTGTGAGGAGGTTAGCATTGACTTTCCCATTGCCATGAAAGTAGAGCCAGTTTGATAAGCTTCCAATCTTGAAATTCCTAAATTTTTAATGGAACTATCTGCAAGAGCATCCATTTCACCTCGCATATTTCCAAATGCTTTTTGAACCACATTATCAACTTCAGTTAAATCTGATGCCACATCAACAGCTTGTTGACCAAGATTAATAAGGGCTTTCAAACTAAATACAACACCTAATGTGCTTATAATTCCTTTCAATGAACTTTTTAGGGAACCTATAGATTTAGTTGCACCACTCATGCTATTACTTATCTGGTTCATAGCTTTGGTTCCTGTGTTTCCCATTTCTGTGAATTGAGGTTTTAGATTGTTCAATCCTTTTTTTAACCCAGTAGAATCTAGTCCTGTCTCAATTACAACTTTACCATCTGCCATTATCTATACACCTCCTTTCTATCCAATTAACGCATCCAAAGCGTCTTTTTCTGCTTGACTACGTTTATTTTTACGCTTCTTTAAATCTATAATATCTTTATTCTCATTATAAAAAGTACGTTCCCACTTCTCTAATTTTTTATGCTTTGCTTTCTTTTCTCGAATACGAACTACAGTGGAGAACATACCTTCCCCAATCTCATTGAATAATCCAATAAATGTCCACCAGTGCATGTACTTAACATCTCTTACTTCATATCCAGCAATTTTATTAATAGCCGAAAAAATAATCTGTTCATCTTGTTCCCAATCATATAATTGGGGTTTTATAGGTTGATTGTGTGATGATTGTTCTGATTGAATCTGTCCACCATCTAAGAACCATAAAGCTTTTTCGTATGCTGTACCGGTTGATTTAGGTATCTTATCCTTAAAAAGAATTGAAAGCACCACCATTATTTTTTCCATATCTGTAAGTTCATCATCCATACACGCCTGCATGATAACTAATATATCTCTATAATCTGTGCGGATTTCATAATCAATATTATCGACCTTTAGTGTTGTTGGTAATTTACCAATCATATTAATCTACCTGCTTTGTATATTTCTCAATGTGTTTCATGCTCTTTTTAAACTCAGCTTCCGTCTCTTTCTTAATTATTGGCATGAAAGCTAATAAGAATCTTTCAACAAATGTTACACCTTTATATGAGGATAAGGCACTCTGATTTCCGAACACAACTTTACTTGCATTTTCATCATCAAAAAGAGTGTTAATTTCATTCTTGATAAGTTTGTCCATCCTATCGAACTCATTTACTATATTAACCTCATTTTCGTTGATACTTGTAAGCTCTTTGATATACTCTTTAATGTGTTCCTGCATTGCTTCAGCACGAGGATATAAATTAATATCTGAAGGGTTGAATGAGATTTGTCCTCTTACATTTCCATTCTCATCCTCTATATCGTATGTCTTTAAACCTGTTTCAATTTTAATTCCTGCCATAATTTTTCTCCTTATATAAAAAATAGGATAAGGATAAATTAATACCCTTATCCTTGTATCTAATCAATAATGGTTTTATGTTCCTCGTCTAATGACTGTGGATTTATATCGCTAGTCCTCTGACTAGCCTTCTTTGGGTGTAAATGTAGGTACACCACTTGCAATACTTACTGTACCTTCTTTTCTGTTTCCATCAAAAAGTACATCAAATGGAATTGATACTCCTGATGTATCACCGCCATAAGACTGCGGCTTGACGATAACATCTTCTACCCATGCCTGATGAGTGGTTTCCTCAGTATCCTTAATAATAACTTCAAGAATCTGAGTTTTACACTTGTCACCTTTAAGTCGATTCATGGCAATGTCTACAAGTTTATTATAAATGCTATCGTCTGGATTAGCATAGTATGGGTCAGCTGACATGCTAGGCTCATAACCATTATCTTTTACAGTTGTCTCTCCTAAAATATTCTTAGTGGTTTCTGTATCAGGATTTAGCTCTACTGACATATCGTCAATGTCTTTTCCTATAAGAAACCATGCGGCACTGCCTGTTCCAAAAGAACTATCAATGTAGTGCATTAATGCTTCTCGTGCTAATTTCATTTTTATTCCTTCCTTTCTGTATATGTTATTTTTACTTGAAATTGATATTTAGATAGTTGATTGGTTGTATCAACTAATAATGTAGGTGCATTGGTAAGTACTTCTATTTTTTCTATGTTACACTTTTCTCCAAAATCTGGTCCGGAGTCAATTGATTGATTATCAATCCATTCGGAAAAATTCTGAACCTCATCCAGTGCTTCCATATTCACATCGCTAGTACCTGAATTATCATAGCTTGTAATCATGTCTATAGCAAATGCAAGTTCTTTTCTCATTGAACCATCAATAAATTTCTGTACTATACGAACTCCCGGTACACTATTCATTGTTACAGCCCCCACAAACATTGGTGTAGCGTTAAAATACATCCAATGTCCTAAAGGCTCATAATTTTCAGTCAACCATTGATTTACTTGCCTATAAAGATTCATAATTTAAACATTTCTCCTTATATATTCAGATACGCTTTGAGCAACGATATTTTTATACATCTCAAAAGCAGGAACTTCCCAATGACTTGTTGCAAGTGGATTTTGTTCTTTGCTATAATTAAGAGGTATATTTGTTGGAACTTTAGATACACCAGGTCTACTCCAAAATCCATAATCTTTATCATAGAAAGCACCTTTGCCTGTTATAGGGTCAACATATAGTTTTCCTTCCCATTGGTAATGTGCATAAGGTGAATTATATGTGACTTTGAATGGGTCTATTGTAATGTTACTGGCTAATATACCTTCTTGCATTGGTGTATATTTTGCAAAATATCTTGACCATTCACTAGCCAAGAATTTTCCTATTTTATCAGATTCAGCTAATCTGTGAACTGTAGCAGGTGGATTATAAAGTTTGATAGTAATTTTAGCATTACTCATTACACACCACTCACTTTCAATCTAATAGTTGCTCCATATTTTTTAGAAACTTCTATTATACTTCTTACTTCACACACCATACCTTTATGCTTATTCTTAAGCTGTATGATGGTATTCGGTAGAAAATCTTCGTTTATTTCCTTTAAAAATATATAATCTCCTTGTGACAAAGTATAATAAGAATCTTTATTTTCAAGATTTTTCCATTCATCATAAGGCTTATACTTATCATCAAAAGGAATTAAAATGGTGAATGCTTGACCCATGCTAACTTGTGTTCCATTGACATCCATAACACGCTCAATAGCATATTGGATATTATGCAAGAAGCATTTATACCAAACATCAAGTCCAGTTATACTGTCAGTTTTAGCTAATCTATTAGCTATTGTTATTGTTAGTGCATCCATTGTTTTCTACCTCGATAAAGTAATTCGGGATACTCCCATAAATATTCATTAACTAACTGAATAATCTGTGTATCTATAACACTTTTTCCTTCATTGTTCGTTGCACTATAACCAAAACTTTCAATACCATTGGAATAACTGGTTAGATTCTGTGCTTGGTCTATATTCATCTGCTCCCAGAAATTTGTATTTAATCTAAAACAAAGATTAACTACTGCTTCTGGGATGATATCTAGTTTTCTGATTCTGCCATTTGTCAGATAATCTAACTTTGCTTCAACTTCAATTTCATGTTGATTAAAGGCGGTTTCACTGAGTGTACCTCCTAACTCTTTATATTTATTATAATCAAGATACATTCAATTCCACCGCCTTTCTATGCTTCGGTTTTAGTAGACTTTCGCCCACGTTTTGGTTTTATTTCTTTCTGCAAAGTTTCAGTTTCATTCTTAATTATTTCATTGTCTATAGTTTTATGTTTCTCAACATATTCAACAGCACCATGTGCTAGATGCTGTTGAATAACCATATCATTATCACTATTAAGAATTACTCCTGTAGGTAAGAGTAATTGCATAATTTACACTCCTTTATTCCTCGGTGTTAGACTGTACCTGTGTCTTTCCTGCACGTACAACAGTGCTTCCAGTTGCTTCAATTTCTACAATGGCAATCTCATCATTGTCTGTTGCAGTAATCTCTGCTGTACCATCCCAATCAGTATAATCAGTTACTGTAGCACCAATCTTTGGTAAATCTACTGTCTTAGCTGTCTTATACTTATAGGTATTAGTACCTGTCTTAGCAGGACTTACGCTGATTTTGGTTTTTCCACTTGTAGAACCTTTAGATGATGTTACTACAATCACACCCTTTGGTGCATAGTAGAGAATGGTCTCCGGTGTAACACATTTAGTTCCATAATAGAAGAAAAGCTCAACAGCATATGCATTGGACATTGGAATCTTCTCTGCTGAGTATGGGTTAGACATAATTGGCTGAGCTACTGAGCCGTCAACCTGCACTATAAATTCTACATTCTCTGGCATATTGATTGTAGACATGAATCTAACACCATGAAATGTTGTAAACTCTTCGGCTGCTGTATTAACGTTAGCGTTATTAACATTCTCATCCAAGTACTTTCTCATCTGACTATATACAGCTGGTGTAGCCTGAACTGATAACATATTTCTAGGGATACCCTGAATGTAATCATTCTTGAGTGTCTCAAGTGTTACGATTGCTTCCTCAATAATATCCTGGATAGCAGTGGTTCCTGATGATGGTGTGAACTGTGTACCAGAGTTTACACATTCTCTGAAGAACTCCTTATCTAACTCATTAGCCATCTGCATTGCATGATTGGCACTTCTACGAGTGATAAGACCATCTACACCTAAAAGTGAGATATCTTTCTGCTCAATCTCTTCTACGAACTCCTTATCTCTATCAATAGGGATTGTTACTGTAGCTCCTTTTACTTTCTCTCCTTCTCCACCTCTACGTGCTGTGCCGTAGTCTTTAGATTTTGCATTTGCAAATCTCTTTGCTTCTACCGTTCCTGCTGTAGGGTCTCCAGATAAGTCCTGATTCTTAATCTGTCCTGAAATAGTAGATTTTTGTACATTCTCAAGTACGCCATCATATGCTTCAGATAAAAGCATTTTACCTTTTGGGTCAAGTAATACCGATAATGATTCAATTCTTGGCATAAGTTTTCTCCTTCCTTAATAACTACCATATAATTGGTCTTTCTTTTGGTGTTGGTTCAGGCTTTGGGTCTGTATTATCACCTGGATTTGTTTTACCACTAAAAGATGGTTTTGGTTCAGTATTTTTAGGTTCTGTGGTCTCTGTGATAAATGCCCCAGCATCCTGTTCCTTGTATGCATCCACAAAATCATCAAATCCTAAGATTTTTCCATTTTCCATTGATAACTTTTTAGCTTTCAAGTCGGACATAAATGCCTTCTTTGCTGAGTTAGAAGAAAATTTAAGTTTAGCTGAATTTTCCTTAACAGCGAAGTCATAAGCCTGTTCAGCTAACTGATTCTCATAATCTGCCTTAGCAGTGTTATAAGTTGTCTGTAGAGTATTAAAATTAGCTTGTAAAGTGGCTAACTTCTCTGCATCTCCACCAGCCTCCTTCAGCTGTGTCTGTAAACTAACTAAATCAGCATCTCTTTGAGCTATATCAGTATCATATTTTGTCTGAATAGTATCTCTCTCTGTCTCTGCTTTGCTTAGCTTAGTTCGTAAAGTATCAACCTCGCTCACTGTCTTGTAATTCTCCAAAACTTCCTTGTCAAAAGCTTCTTTCTTATCCTCAGGAATTTCAATTCCATAAGATTTAAGAATTTCGTAAATGTTTTTCATGTTTTTATTGCTCCTTTTCAACTAAAATAATTGTTATAGACCACTTTCTGGTCTGTGGTTTACTTCATATTGTATTATACACAAGTTATCAACATTTGTAAAGTAGTTATTAACAAGTTATACACATAGTTATAAACAATTAACCAAAATAAAAAGTTATCAACATATTGTTGATAACTTGTTCATTATACGCTTAATTTAATTGACTTAGGTTTTACTTGCTTTCCGGTATACCCAGGTACATAAGTTCTATCCATTTTAGGTGATAGTCCAGCTTGTTGTGATATAGAATTATACTGTGACTGTAGTCGATTTATATTATTTTTTATCTTCTCAGCCATTTCTGTATCACCCATTGTGTCTGCAAAGATATATTTATCTTTTTCCTTTCTAATCGTTGTCTCCATATTTCGCTGAGCTTGTGTAGCCTGATACTTTGTCATTTCTTTTCCATTAATAGTAACTGGTTTTTCACTATTCTCTTTATACTGTTTAAGTTCTTTATCAGTATAAGTTGGTTTAGATACACCTAGTATTATTGGAAATGTGTAATGCTTGCAATTACAAGTAGATATATGACGTCTTAATTCTTCATTTCGTAGCTCAAATTCTTTTTTGGTAAACTGCTTTCCTTGTATATCTATATGGTCTCTTGCACATAAGGCATGAGCTGATACTTCTACACCATCTGCTCCAAATTCTTCCCCAGTTTTTTCTCTGATACCATTATTAACTTGCCTAACTCCTTCTAATACATTCATTCGAACAGCACTGTCTAATCTTCGTGTGAGTCCACTTGCATATGTTACTTTTAATCCTTCATCTGCATATCTCAGATTAGATTGAAGTGTGGAATCTGTTAATTGCTTGTGTATTATGTTATTATAAGAATCTATACCATTTGTCACAGCATCAATAGCCACATCAACGAGGTTTCTATAAGGTTCAAATATAACAGTCGTGTTAGACATATTCATAAATGTGTTATGTGTTAGACTCTGTACACTTCTAATATAATTCATCATGTTTTGATTTTGCTTAAAAGGTACTTGTATTCTATTATGAGCCACATATAACTCATATGCATCTTTATATACTGATAGCCCGCTTAATTCTAACACTTTATCAAGCTCATCCAATGTTTTTCCTGTCTCTTGCGCTAACATATATTCAATAGAATCCATGTTTTGTTGCATTTTAGACATCTGTTGTAATCTAAAAAGGTTAGAAGGAGATAGTTTTCCTATCTCCTTTATCTGTTTTGCCATAAGCTTAATATAATGAGTATTTATAGCATCAAATCGAGCTGATACGATATAAGCATAATCTGTTAAATCTGTTTCACTAATCATTAGCTGTTATCTCCTTCATTCTGTGTAGGTTCGTTATTATCATTTTGATTATTCTCTAATGTAGCTTCCGGTACTTGTGTGAATAAATCATTTAACTGTTGTTGCTGTTGTGCTTGTTGCATCTTATCTATAGCCAATTGAGCAGTTGTTATAGATTCACCTGTATACCATGCTCTTACTTCTGCCTTGCTTAAAATACCTGCTTGCTCCATTGTGAGTTTCTGCTCAAGCTCCGTATCTGTATCAGTAAGTATGCTATCCTTCCAATCAATTTTGGTCTCATAATCACCATCTGCGAAAAGCCCATATAAGTCAACAAATACATTCATAGCACTTACAGTGTCTAATATGGCACTTTCCAATGCTTCTTGCATAGCTGTAACAGTGATGTAAGTTCTTTGCTTCATTAATTTGATTTCTGTAGCTGTCTTAGCATCACTATTTGGGTCTGATATAGTGCCTCTTGCAAGTCCTATAGCATCCTCAATTATGCACTTATAATTATTAAGTCCTTGAATATAATTATTATCTCTCAAAGATGGAGCCCACTGATTATATGTCTCATCTGAACCTAAATCCAATTTTCTATATAGTCTATTCTTACACTGGTCTAACTCCATTTGTGTACCATAATAATTAGTGGAATATGTAACAGCAGTAGGGTCTACATCAACTGCAAGCTGTCCACCCTCATATTCCCAGTCAAGTCTTGAGAACTGATTATCCGCCCTTTCTATAATGCCTACTGCAGGACTAAATAGTGATATACCTAATGGGCTATCAAAATCTATATTATTTGCAATAGGCACTTTGAAGAATCCATATAATGGTTTATCTACATTTTCAATAGTAACCGGCTCCTGTGATATTGTAGCCCATCTATCTACATCAGCTAATGGGATTTCCTTACCTAACTCCTGCTCTTCATTATCATCCGACTGTACCAGTTTTGCTTTAAATGCTTTATTCTCAATAACAATCTTATTTTCTGTTTGAGAAAATGTTTGTCTCTCTACCTTTGTATACACATATTCACCAGAAACAAATTGGTCATAAAATGCTATATCTGTAATATTTCCATCATCATCAAAAGCTATAGGTAGGAAATCACCTTGAAAACTAAAATCAAAGTATATTTTATTATTTGATATATAAGGCTTTATAATCATACCACCTAATGCAAGAGCTTTTTCTACAGCTTGAGGTAATTTCTTAATAAGCTTCTTTTTATAAGCATCATTTAGAAATTGGGCTCGTGTTGTTATTTCTTCCGGTTGATTAGATTTATCCTCATCTACATCTTCATCCATTCCGGGGTCAGTTATTCTTGTCTCAAGCTCAGATAGCATCTGCTGTTGAAATGAATTGCATATTTGCTTAGCTAAACCTAATGAATATATACCCTTATCTTCATCCAACCAAGGACTTTGGTCTTTGTACATTTGCTTCCATAATGTGAAAGCATCTGACATAGAAGTAGATACAGTTGTTTCTTCTATATCTATCGCTTTAGTGATTGAAGTGTACCCCAGCATCTTATCAATCGCTTGTTGTATTAATCGCAGTAATTTTTTTATCATTTTTCTACCTCCTCATTTTTAAATAAGCTTGATAATTTTGGAAATTGTGATGCTATAAACTCTACAAGCGTTTCATTATATGCATAATCGGTTAATCCCGCTTCATAAAAAAATGCATGTACTAATTCATGTCTTAGAACTTGCTTATAGTATGTGTGCTTATGATTAGTGCAGTCATCACCAGGTAGCATATCTAAAGGATATTTTATTTTAATTACTTTATCAATAAAATTTGTTTCTCCATCTAGTGATTTTGTGGCTAAATCTGTACTAATCTCCTCACTTGATTCAATTCTATATACCGTGCCTAGTATATCTACCGTTGTTTCCATCTTTGTTACTCCTTTCATATTTAATGAGATTCACTACTATAATTATAAATGTTGATAAATAATAACACAATAAAAAGTTGTATTATCTGCCTCGTCTCTTCCATACTTGCTCCATAGCATATCTTGTCATATCAATACTGTGGTTATCTTTATCAGGATAATTAGAAGTTGGATTTCCATCTTTATCCAACTCATACTCATACTTCTTAAATTCCTCAGAAGTGTTAGGGCAACGAACTGGGTCTATTACTATCTTAATTAATGATTGTAACCACTTCATTCCATATCTTACGCTATCTGGTCCTTTTTCTGCCGCTCGTGCATTAATTCCATAGCTTCTATAATCTGCTACTGATTTCTGCTCTGCACTATCACAAGTCACAACATCAAATCTTCCTAAGTGGAAATCATCTAATAATACTTGAGCAGTATCTTTATTCTTCATCTTGTTAGCTCTAAACTCTTCAAAGATGTATAAAGTCATTCTTGCACTATCATAATACATACAACCATAATGGAATGGGTCAGGATACCAACCCCAGTCAACACCTCTATATAGCTTATCCCACTTAGCAATTTCTTTATCTGTAATCTGTCTAATATCAAGATTATCAAATACTTCAGTTCCATTTCCAACCGGTATTCCTAAATACTCATGCTCATATGCTTTAGGGTTTACTTGCTTCAGCCATTCAGCATCATCTATGAACTGTTGTCCTAACCATTCAGGCGGAGCTTGTAAATAAGTAGTGTGAGATACGACAGTATCAGGTCTTAGTTTTTCTTTCTCTATATAATCATTAGCCCAGTTCTGTCTTGATTTAGGCGGATTCATAGACTTAAATACTATAAAGTCATTACCACCTCTGATAACAGACTGCTGAACTTTTCTTATTTCTTCCTCGCCTGCAAACTCATCAAACTCCTCGAACCACAGATAGCCTATATATCCAAAAGGCACTTTGATAGATTTAGACTTTGCCGCTTTATCCAACCCTTTAAATATGATTCTCTGTCCTGTTCGGAGATATTCTGCTCGCATTGGAGATTTAGTGAGTTTCCAATCACTTGATACACCTAATTTATCAATAGCCCATTCAATTTGTGCAAATACAGAAGTCTCTAATGTATCTCCTACTTTTCTATAAATGACTGCATGCTTCTCAGCATTTTCCTTTTTCATCATATTAAAAACTATTTCTATAGATACAAATGAGGACTTCAAAGAACCTCGTCCACCAGTCAAGTCATAATATGTATGTTTATGATTTTTTATATCATTGTGGATATTATAGAAAGCTGGACCTATGCAATTAATAAGTGATGTTTTCTTACTCTTCATTATCTTCCCCTTCTAACTCAGCATCCTCCGGAATATCGTCAACTATAAGAACTCTTGCATCCACATTGATATTTTTAGATTGTACATCTAATCTACGTGCCAGTTCAGAGGCGGCTCGTGTTCTATCTTGTACAGATACATCCATATCAAACTGGTCTTTCTGCTCACCTCTCATAACAGAAGTAAGGTATTCCATAACCTCTTGAATGTCTGCAATTCTGCATGATTGTAGCCTTTCATTAATGGCATTGATGTATCTCCTGACATTATTTTGTTTTAACAATCTACATCCGTGTGCGGCGGCTGTCTTCACACTATATCCTGCACTTATTGCTGATTGTGTTATATTATTTGTTTTCATATATTCTTGTACAAAGACTATTTGTCTATTATTTAATAGCTTCTTTGCTTCTATTTCTTTATCTGTTTCCTTAGTCATTATCTTTCACCTCATCCCATAGATTTTTCAATGTTTTTATCACTTTTATTTGTGATGCTGTTTTAATTAATTCTTCTTTTCCTTTTTTTACTTTATACATTTTTATATATCTATTTTGCTCTTGAGAATAGAATTGATATGTATTTATACATACTATTATATTTTTTGATTTTAGAGCTGTTTGTAATTTATACATTAACTCCCTGGTATTCATTATCCCGCCTCCTTTTTTATGATTTTTAACATATAATGTATTATATTTGTTAATTATTATAATATGTTTTGTTAATGTTGTAAATAAAAAGTAGGTGGTATATTTCTATACCGCCTACTTGATGCACTTTGATTTGTAATATGGATTTTATATGTTAAATTAATGGAGAAGTATTATCTAACCATGTTGACCACCCCCTTTATCTAATATATGCACTCTTGTTTTATCTACAGTCAGCTCAACAAATCCATCTCTTATCTTATATCTAAAAGTACATTTATTGTCCGTCTCTGTATATGCATATACTGTTAATGCGATATTATCCAATATGATTTGCATATATGTTACCGCCTCCTTTTTATTTATTATAACACGATAACCAAATATTTAATATACTAATCTATACTGAAATAATGATTCTTATAATGGAACTTAGGTGTTCCAAATGAATGATAATGAGACATTCTAAATGCTGTTATCTCATTGTCAAGCTGACTTTCAAGTTCTGTATTTATAGCCCTATATGTTTCTTCTGTAGGTGTAACATCATATATTCTTCCATTACTTACCACTTCAAATTGATGTTTCTGCATTATAACATCTTTTATAGTGTTTGGATATTTATCTGAATCTACCCTATTTAGAATAACATCTACAACATATTGTTTTCCAATAAATCCTTCTGTTCCGGCTTCCGCTTCCACACATTTTGCAAATAACTCATATTCATCATTGTCCATCCAATAAGTAGGATGAACTTCACAAGATTGAACTATATCTGTATCATTCTCCTCTATGTATGGTGTAGCTGTAGCAACTTGTTTATTACTTTCTGTATTTTCTGCATATAAATCATCTTGTGCTGATTTTACTGTTGTGATAAAAAGTATCCATACAATTATAAGAATACTTATGCTTATTATATTACGTTTCTTTGTCATTATTTTCCTCCCATAATCTTTTATGATTATTTTCTTTTTGCCATTTTCTCCAGCATGTTATTCCCATACCTCTATTAATAGCTTCTTCTGTTCTTAGCTTTCTTCCACATCTTTTGCAAGTTGTCTGTTTAGCTTCATTCATTAGATTTCTCCTTATGTGGACTTGATATACAAGTCAAATAATATATACACTTTGGTGTGCAATTATATTCTTTATCATAAGCACATTTCCGTTCAGTTTGTATATCAGGCATTGTCGTCTTCATATTTCTCCCTCAATTTTCGTAAATATTCTAATTGTTCCTTATCTTCCTTCTCCTTCTCTTGCTTATTTACCGGAGAAAGTAAAATTAATAATATAACCATCAATGCTGGTATTACTAACAGCATCAGTAATAATACTAATATAACTAATATAAACCAGATATTCATTTTTCACCTCTTATGCTTCAGACACCCAACGCTCTACCTGCTCAAGATTGCACTCGATATAAGAATCACATACATCACGAAAAACTGCGATTTTTTCAGTTTTTCCGGCCCATGTATGAGTTTTAAATTTTACGAACCAAGCACTGCGACTAGCCCATCCACACCAATATTTCTTTCCAACAACTAATTCATTTGCTTTCATTTTTATGTCCTCCTGTTTTTTATGTATTTTGTTCTTTGTTTTATTATGTTTATATTGTAATACATAAAAGTAGATTTGTCAATAGTTTTTTTATAAAAATACATAAAAATTTATTGAGTGAGGCATGATAAAACAGCATATTCAAGAGCTATATCTTCATCTATAGTTCCCATCTTTATTCCTGCTTCTATCTCTTGACATTTAAGCATATTTCTTTTTACTTCTACTATACTATATCCACCTACGTTCTTGGTACAGCCATACAACTCTCCTTTTGTCATTCCTGTACGCTCCATAGCGCCTTGTTTATTACTTCCCAATCCTTGATATGCTAATAAGTTTCTAAATCCATTATATAAGATTGATACAATCATCATAGCAGGTTCCCCTTTTCTTTTAGCTTCATCAAGCTTCTGTATAGCTGTTTCTGGATACCCACCTAATACCGCATTAGTTAATTCAAAGGTTATATCTCCTATTTCTTTATGAAATAGTCCTTGCTTATCTAATTGCACAAAACAACTATCAATGGTTAAGTCAGTTCTAACAGACGAATATTGTCTAATCTTATCTATTTCCATTAGTATTCTACCATAATCATAATTGCAATATTCAACTAACTTACTTGAATTTTTCTCACTTAAATCAGGTAAATCTTTAGATATGTATGTTTGTAACACCTCTTTAGTTAAACGTGAAAATTCAACTAAATTTTGTTGATTCTTCTTTACAAACGCAGAACGCTTATCCAAAGTATGGTATCTAAGAATGATATAATCTTTAGTTGGTGTATTTCGCACAGTTTCCCAACTATCCTCAGCTCTTAAAAATGCCATATCATCTTGAACCACATATAGTCTGAGAGATTTATCAAACCTCTTCTTGTTTATATTTTGCATTATATATGATACTGAATCTGCACTTATACGTTTAGTATTTGTAACTTCTAATATATGTGTTAGGTATATATTTAGAATTGTTTGCTCTTCCCCAAATAATATCAAAAAATGTGGAATATCATTAGATGATATATGCTTCATTAAATCTACAAGTTCCATGTTCTATTTCCTCCTGTTACTCCATAGCATGGGCATGGTGGCGATAAAGTGATAGGTACAAAGGTTACAAGATATATAATATGATTAGGATATTTAGTTCTTAGACAGTTCATTTTCTTTATTGCCATTGATTTATTCTGATAAGCCCCACCCCTGGCATTAAAATACATCCGTTCTTCTGTCAGGTCTTTTATAGTATATAATTCCATTAGAATAGCTTTCCTTTCTTTTTAGGTGTTTGCTGGGTTACATGAACAGCTTCAGGAAATGAGTTAAGATGAATAATATGATAAGTAATATGATATAGATATTCTTTATCATGCTCGTTAAGATTATAATACAAATAAAATCCGGTACTTCCATCAAAATCATTCCCGAAAGCATATCCATATTCTGTGTCTGATATATCTCCATGCTCCTTATGCATACTCACAAGCTGTTTACAATATTTATCAAATAATGAGTCATCTATTAGGTTTTGACTTAATTCATAATACGCTATGGAAAGTATTATTATTTTTCTTTGTAGAAAATTGATACAAGTGAGTTTATCCCATCTTCTTGGAAATTTTTGCATTTTTAAGCACCTCATCAATATACTTCTGACAAGCTTCTATACATTCTTCTTGTGTTTTAAATTCTATTCCATCCCATAAGCTACCGTACCTTATATCTCTTTCATCATTGGAATTTAGATAATAATACCAAACATCTAAATTTGGTAAATAATGTATATAACATTCAAACTTTTTATATTTACCTTTATAAAATTTGCTTGCATAATAATTTGGAGTAACATCTTTAAGTCTCATTTTTTAATTTCCTCCAGCATTCTAATAAGCATACCCTCTATACTTGATTTCTTGTTTATTGTGTTTCTGCTTAATTCTTCCTTACATATAAATATAGCTTTTAAACAGTCAAACGACTTATATATAAGTGCATTTGCCTGTGCATTATACAATCTTTTTTGAAATACTTTAAAAAATAATAAGCAATCAATCTTATCTGTTTCTGTTTGTTTACCTTTTAACTGTGTACAAGCTTTTAATACTTTAGTACCACTCTTTTCTCGTAGAGCCTTTAATACATCATCTACACAATTTTCAGTTCTCTGCACTTCTTCATGTGCAACTTGTAGTTCACCTATATTAGTACAGTACTCAAGCTTTAATTCATCATCACAAACTAAACTTAATTCTGTTGGTGTATAAGGTTCCATTTTAATAACTGTTCCCCTGCTTCTAATAGTACCTAACATATTATCAATATTATGAACTGTCATTATAAAATAAGCATTATTAGGTGGTTCTTCGACAACTTTAAGAAGCGCGTTTTTTGCTTCATTTTTCATATCATCAGCATCTCTAAAAATATAACAAGTTGGTTCTGTAATAGTATAAGCATTTTCTATTGTTTCTCGTACTTCTGCAATACTATTTCCCATGATTATGCCTTTTGCATTTATCATTTTTATAATGAGTTTTGCAAGTGTCAATCTTCCGCTTCCTTGTGCTCCTGATATTATTATGAATCGGGGAATAGATTTATTACATCTCCACTGAATAAGAGTTTGAATATTATTTTTCTGTCCAATCATCATCTAGTGCCTCCAATTCAAACTCAGATAAAGCATGATATAAATTGAAATTATAGTTACCTATACTTTTGTTAGGGTCATAATTCTCAAGTAAACAACAAAATGGCACATTATCCTCCTCCAAAACTACGACAATATCTCCAGGATTAAAATTATTCTCACTATCAGCCAATACTCTGCATTTTGTTCCTGCTTTTATCATATTAACTCTCCTTTCCACAATAAATCAAAATAGATAATTCTATCAATGTTTTAGGGTCACTATCCCATTTAATCTGACTATTCAAAGAAACTACAAAGTCCATAACATTGAATAATGTATCATCAATAAGCTGTTCTAACTCATTCTCAAGTGTATTAGGTAAGCTAATATAAGTAAAATTCTTATAAAGTGCATATTTCTCTACTTCAAGAATGAACTTTGCAAAGTCTCTTAAGAACTGCTTTACATCCTTGCCCACAGTATATACATTTTCTATTGTAGTAATAGCAGTTCCTTTTTCTTTATTCTGTAGAGCTGTTAAGAATAATATAAATGTATTATAATCTTCTGCCCCTATTGTTTTTAGGACATTTTCCAATGTTACATCAGGAGATAATGAAAGGCATTTATCAAGAAGTGTAATAGCATCTCTCATGCCTCCGGATGAAACTTTCGCTATGTATTCCAAAGCTTCTGCATTCCAATTATAAGCTCCATCACAGCCACATTCATTAGCTTCCTCACTTTCCATAATAAGTATAGCAGATAATCTATCTGCAATTCCTTCATTACTTATTTTCTGAAAATTGTATCTTTGCACCCTGGAAAGAATTGTTGCGGGTACTTTCTGAGGGTCAGTAGTACAAAAGATAAATATTGTAAATTTTGGGGGTTCTTCAAGTGTCTTTAATAATGCCTGCCATGCACCGTTTGACAATGAATGACACTCGTCTACTATGAATATTTTATATTCTGCATCAAGTGGTTTTCTTTTTGCATCTTCTATAATTTGTCGTATATTATCCACACCACTATTACTTGCGGCATCTACTTCAATAGGATTTCCTTTTCCATCATTTATCATATTTGCAAATATTCTAGCACTTGTAGTTTTACCTGTTCCGGCGGGCCCCGTAAAAAGATAACCATGCTGAAAAGTTTTTGTCTCTAACTGATTCATTAATATGTCTTTGATTGCACTCTGCTCAGTCATGTCCTCGAATACTTTTGGTCGATATTTTACTGCTAACGCTTCCTTTGCCATTATTATAATTCCTCCTTGAATTTTAAATATTCTAAAAATTGTCTTTCATTTAATACATACATATCAGTTTTATCATCAGGTGAAAATCTAAAAGCTAATACAGCTTCTTCCTTTCCCTGTTCAAACGCTTGCTCCTTCATTTTTTCAAGCCAACCCTTCATAATAGTAAAAGATTTTCTTTCTATTGCTGGAGTTTTAGCTTCTATAAAGAATTTATCTGTATGTACATCACCACCACCGAATTTTGTTCCACCGGAATTGCTTTGTACTTTTCCACCGGTTACTTTTGCTATATGCTTTTCCTGCTTATCTGAATAATTTCTAGTTGTCATCTCGTATTATCTCCCCGCTCTCAATTTGTGCTATCACTATTGGGGTATTAGAATCCCAGAACTCATTATTAATATGAATTGAGTTATTTACACAACACATACTCAAATAAAACTCTTTGCTTGTATCGTATTGCTTAGCAATATCTCTTATCTCTTTTACATGCTGTAAAATAAGCATTTCACATTCTTCTCTTGTCATTTTATATTTTCTCCTTTATTATTTCATAAATAATATCATCATGATAACACCCATTTGAATCTTTAATTGAATCTTTTAGAATATGTTTCGTTCCATTGTGTTTCTTAATAAAACTATCATATCCTCTACAAGCAGGATTTCCACCAACAGCCCTCCATTCAACTCTATGAAATGTTCTAATCAATTCTTCTAATTTATTGAATACATCTCTTCCAACCAAGATATTTCCTCTGTCAAATGAAAATAATCCAAAATTATATGCTTTAGATGCATACCAATCAACAGAATATCCTAAGTAACCAATTAACTTTTCACTTTTATCAACTATTGCATATTGAAATTGACTCTCATTTGGGCAGTCAAATATCTGTGGTGCCCAATTCTCCATGCATCCCGTTTCGTACAACATATCTGTTGTATAAAAGTATTTCTGCATATTTTTTATAATTTGTTCCTTATATAAAATTGCTGGAACTAACATATTATATTTCCTCCCATTCTTTTATCGCAGATTTTATTACCCAACCCGTCCAGGTTATATCATCAATCTGTTCCATAATGTGTTTCAATTTTTCTTTTGCTTCTTCCTCGCTTTCTATTCTTATTAGTCCTACTTTTTCGCTACACTCTGGACCGATTCCATAAAGTTTAGAAATCGGATTAAGTAAAACTCTTCCACATACAAGACATTTTGATGTAGGTTCTGCCTTGCCTTTAAGACTCGTGTAATACATTCCTCTTGTTTCTTTTATAACTTCGCCCTGCATGATACAAAGAGGCATAGGCTTTCCATTATTCCATTTATCTTGAAAATCAAAATTGGCTGTAGCAGGTTCTGTCATATATTTCTTAACAGTAATTTTATATGACTTTCCTACTTCCATTTTCTGAACTGGTGGACATATATAATCTTCTGTATTTATTTCTTTTCTTTTTCCTTCAAGGGTAAACTCAAATGGTTTACCCTCTTCAAAATCCATATTCTGAAATCTATGTATCTGTTTAAATATCTCTTTCATTGGTTATCCTCTCTACTTGTTCCTGTGTGAAGAATGCAGATTCTTTTAAAAAATATCTTCCGGTATCAATATCTTCCTTTTCTCCATCTTCGTTCTCAATCTTCTTTGTTGAACGTTTCCACACTGAAATTTTATGTTTTGACTTTTCGCCTTTTTTAACTTGATAACCTAACTTCTTCCACTGTGCATATGTATGTAAGATTATTTTAGTTGGGTCTAAATTATTTAATTGCATATATCCTAATATAATTGCTGTATTTGTCATATTATTTACCTCTTTGTTGTTTTTTATGTATTTCTTATTTACAAGTATATTGTAATACATAAAAGTAGATTTGTCAATAGTTTTTTATAAAAATACATAAAAAAGTTATCAACATATTGTTGATAACTTGTTGATAAAAAATAATCTACTGTTGTTTGATATAAACATATTTTCTTCCATCTCTAACTTCCATGTCCAATACCTTATATTTTCCTCCTGCTATATGTTCTTGTTGATTTTCAAAATATTGATTTCTATAATGCTTATTTACTTGTAATGAATTTTTCTTTCCAAGCATTACAAATACAGCAGGCTTATTTCCTCCTAATCCTTCCTCTTCTATAGACTCGTTTACAAAAGAACGCCTAGAAGAAAATCCTCTATAATTTCCATTGAATTGGAAAATTTGTCCTTTCTCTAATTTGTCTGCTGTATAATTAGAATCTTCCACTCGGTATAATTTTTGTTCGGTTGCTTCCATATGATTTTTTAAATAATCCAAAGCCTTTTTAGACATTGCTTCCGAAGGTGAACCATAACCTCCTGCAACATACGTCTCTAATTCATTTGCAAACTCAGAAGATGTCATTGCTTTAGACGAACTTTTTCCACTACCTGAACCTCTTCCTCCCAATATAATCAACTCCTTATATGATTTTAGGTTATCATAACTTTTTTTAGGACATCTCAATAATATATGACTAGGTTGCAATCTTTTTTCCATATATTTAACACAATATATAAAATTATCAAATACCTGTGGATTCTTAATACTCCCCACTGCTGATAGCATAATAACACTATCTTTTGGCATTCCATCAAGACACCATTCTAAACTATCCTTTGTTGACCAATTAGGAGAAGGAATAACTGTAATTCCTTGCATTTGACACATTCTGGCAAACCACAAATTCCGATAATGATTAAATCTTTGCAAAGGTTCAGGCATATCTGTATATAAGCTAAAATCCGGCATCACAATTCCTTTATATTCTTTCAGTACATCAATATATCGTTGAGGATTATTCCATATTCTGTTAAATAAATAATCTTGTATATAAAAATGCACAAAATAATCTTTATCTTGATGGGATAAGGCATAATTAAAAGGTAACGTTCTTAATCCTCGTCTTGGTATAGATAACGACTTTAAGGGTTCCAATATCGGGAACCCTTTATCTGTAAATTCCATTTCAGATGGTGTCTTATACCAATTCAATATATCTTGTCCGTTTAGATATGCATTACTCTTCATTTAATAATTTCTCCAATTTTGAATAGAAATCTTTATAATTACCATTTTCTTTTAGGTACTCAACTAATTTAGATTTACCTTGATACTTGCTTAATATTTCGCCGGTTTCTGTATCAACTAAAGAGAACCATGCACCACCTTGTACAACTAATCCCATCTTTATTGCTACATCAACTGCATCTGATACATAGTCAATTCCTTCAAGATATTTCAAAGTGTAAAATCCTACTTTTCTATCAGGTCTACATACTTTAGATTTCACTAATGCTACATTTACTATATTTCCTGCCGGATTCTCACAAGCTCTTGAAAGATTATTACCTTTTTCATCAATGTAATTTCCTTTTCTAAATTCAAGTCTTGTACTACATGCATGTCTCCAACATCTTCCTCCTGTCGTAGTTGTTCCTCCATATGGACTATTCATATCATCCCTAGCTTGGTTGATTCCGATAAATGTGGTTTGTGTTCTGGAAAGAACTGGAGTTATTTTCTTGCTAAATTCAGTTAGTGCCATACTTACTCCGCCATATGTTCTTTCTCCTATCTGCTTTTCGTTTGCCTGCATTGATACCATAGCACCGATTGAATCTAAAATACCTAGGCTTATTTCTCCACTATCTATTAATTCAATCATCATATTAAAGACTTCTTCTGCCCCCATACTATCCGGGTCAAGATATATAATATCGTCACAATTCAATCCTAGCTTTGTTGCCCAGCAAGAATCAAATGTATGTTCAATATCTACAAATAACACTTTTTTATCTGGAAACATTTTTTGAGCATTTCCAGCTACATCAATAGCAGTGGTAGTCTTTCCACTTCCATCTGCACCATAAAACTCTGCTATTCTTCCTACTGGGATACCACCATATGTCATATAGTTTAATCTGCATGATGAAAAAGGAATCTTCTGAACTTCCTGAAAATCAACTCCTAACTGAATATTTCCTACTTTCATTTTCTTATTTAAGTCTTTTATAATTAAATCAAGATTACTACTCATTATTATTTTCCTTTCTTTCCGGTGGTAATTAATGCTAATATAACAATTAATATTAGCATACTAAATGCACCAACAATTACACCTAAAATGAATGGGTTTACATACATACTTCTTTTTTCCTCCTTTAACTTTAACCTGTGCATTGGCAGATTGTGGATTCATCAACTTCAATAGCATATATTTCAGCAGTCCACATATTTTCTTCTAAATAATGAACTCTTAAAAGATTTTCATTATCCTTTATCAGAATTACCTGTTTCCCTTCGATTTCAAATGGCACTCCTTGCACCCATTCTCCGTTATCAAGTCTTTTTGCCTTGTATAAATATCTGTCCATGTTCTCTCCTATTCCGCTTCTGATTGAAGCCATTTTAATATGCCATTTGTACAAGGTACTTTCATGCATACACATTCCAGTTCGTAGGCACATTGCCCGCACGTATCTTTAGTACTAATCCATTCTGCTAATTCTTTATCCGACATATTCCTTATCCTGTCTGCATTGGTCTGTTTGCTATCACACCTGCAACAAGGCTCATTATCTCTTGAATCGCTGTTGTGCTTACAGTTACAAGAGGCAGAATTAACTAACCCCAAAATTTCATCGCAAAGGTCAAATATCTTTTCAGAAACCTCAATATCTTCACAACCGCCAATCGCTATTTCTTTGATTGCTTGTAATTTATCTCCTATTGCTAAACTATTCATTTTCTCCACCTCTCAATTCTTTCAGTTTTGCTTCTGCTTCGGCTTTGCTCAAAAATACTGACTTGCCGATTTCACTTTCTGCAAAACTTCCTGTGATACTTCCGCTCGAGTTTGTATAATAGAATACGACTTCTTTTGTTGTAACAGGTTCACAAATGTATTCTTCGCATTCACCAAATGAAAAGGCTGTTATTGTATATGCACAAGGTCTACCGCAGTCATTATCCCATACTGTATCTCCCACCTTACAAGGCAACTTTATAAGTCTGCCCTGTTCCTCTAAGTCCTCATATTTGCCTAATCTTTCTATCAGCAAATTCTTATAGTCATAACTGTTTTCACCGCAAGGTAATCTATCAGAAGCTCCATGTGTTCCGTCTGAATATGTCTTTGTTAATCTCTTCATTACTGCTCCTTTTCCGGAAGTTTAGCTAGTTCGCATACTGTACACATCTGACCACTCCATGATGTTGTTCCATAATTCCAAGCGTAAACTCTTCCATTCTCATATTTTGCAAAATGCCTTTTCATCCACTGGTGAATACCACTATACGTTACCAGTATTGGTGTATCAACTGCAACTTTTGACCAATCCACAGGTGGCCCAACATATTCGCTATTCGCCCATTTTTTTCTTGCGCCTATGCAGTCAGCATCACTAAAACTAAATAAACAATCTCCACACGCTAATTTATAGCACGATGTCGGCTCTAATGTTGCTTTGTCAACTGCTATTTTGCTACCACCACAAGCAATATCCAAAATCTGTTCTGCAAATTTCTCTCTATTTGTCATTTATTTGCACTCCTTTCCCATAATCCGACATGTGTTTAAATCTCTCATATGCCTTATTGTCTCTGTGTCTTTCCATGTAGGCTTTTTGCCTATCGTCTCTCATCTGCTTTATATGAGCATTCTGTGTACTATCATTATCCCAAGCATAAACCATTTGTTATTCTCCTTCACTATGATTTATATATCTGCTATTTGAAAGTTCCATTTCTGTAATTCTTTTATTCATTACTTTCTTTAAGCTATTAAGCATTTCATACCCGGCATCCATTCTCAGTTTTACTTTTTTATATGCTCTTGAATATATAGCAAGTGTCATTGTTTCTGCTTGTGCCGTTAGTTCTGCTTGTGCCGTTTTATCTGCAACTGTCTTTCCTGTAGCTTGTTCTCTTGCTTTTGAATATACTTCTTGTCGTATAGCTTTGCATGTATCTTCTTTTATGCCTAAATCTTCTTGTGCGGAACCAGTGAAATATAATATATTTGCTAATTCTAATATATGCTTCTCTAATGTATCATCAGTTAAAGAATTATTTTCTCTTAATTCTAATCGAATAACTGACATTTCTACATCAAGTGGCTTACAATAATTATTTACAAGATTATCCGATATTTCTTTGATTGTATCACTTATATTATCCACTTTTTTCATTATAGATTCAGCTGTTTTGGATTCAGATGTATTAACCTTAATGTTGTCTCTTCTACTCATTATCTAATAATTTCCTCCTTCAGGATTAGTGGTTAAATGGTCACAAGTTATATGAGATAGATTAATGGGTAAATCATTAGTAAAGTAACCACATTTTTCATCAATGCTTTGTATTAAATTTGACATATCGTCCACATATCTACATATATGCTTATGGATGCAATCATTACAAAGATACTTAGGTCTAATCATAATTTTCTCCTCCCATATTCTGCCATTAATAATGCCTCCGCCATTCCGTCATGGTCTTTCTTGCATCTTTCTGTTGCTTTTAAATTAACACTAGGAAATAATCTCTTACATACTTCGATGGATGTATTTTTATCAGAAGTACAAGAAAATTCTTTCTTCCATTTCTGTGGTGTAACAAGTTCATAAGGAATGCTATATGCTTTTAATACACCTTGGATAAATCCAAAATTCATACCGAAATTAAATGTACTTGATACTCCTTGCTTAGGCATTGCATGAACATGTTCCAATGTACATTTACAATAATAATTCTTGACTTCATCTAATATATTTATTAATGTAGTTTCATCAAAAACATATGTAGATGCACTAACAAATTGATTATTCTTTAGTACCTGTAATACAGCTATCCCACCATTTTTTCCTGGGTCAATTCCTATATAAATCATTATTTCACCTCCTCTTTCCATTTAATTCCTATTATATCATCACAAGGACTATCCTCCCAGTTTAAATATTCATCTTTATCAGATTCACAATAAAAAGAATGGCAAATATTTTCTGTGCCCCATATCGCAGGGCAATACTTACACATCTTAGAATATACATAGTCATCTTGTTCAAGTGCCTTTTGCTTGGCATAACTGCATAATGCACAATTATTTAATAAATGCAAACCATTTTCCACACAATATCTTTTCTTTAGATAGCCTCTACCTCCATGTGCTAAATTTTCTTGTTTTTTGACAAACTCCCACATATCTTTATGAAGTTTCTTACATTCCTCGAGTGTTATCATTCTATCTCTCCCTATTCCATTCAAATACAGCACTATAATCACCATCAAAATACTTATAAACACATTGAGTACAAATCAGTTTATGTCCATGAGTTGATACAGAACCTTCTATATTAACTTTTTTACCACATAAAACACAAGTATGTCTTATTTGACCGCTATCACTTGTGCCATACTGCTCGAATACTCTTACATTTTCTTTATCAGCTTCTTCATTTATTTCTGGCAATTTGTCAAATAAATTCATAAGAGGAGTTCCATTGAATGTTGTCTGCATTTTTATCCTACGTTTCTGCATTTTTATCCTACGTTTCTGCATATTAATTTATATCTGCACCATTTACAGTTTCTTGTATCTTCTGTCTTTGGAGGTGCAATCATTCTTTCAACATATCCCTCACACTCTGAAATATAATTGCATAACCAATTCTTCATATCCTGAGTTACTTCAAATACTTCCGGAACTTCAAGTGTGCAAATATCCCTGTTCTCATACATTACAAAGGCTTTATCTAAATCAAGTGCAGTGCAATAACAAATAACCTGATTGTGATGCTGTTCCAAGCAATGGTCATTCAACTGGTTATACTTGAAAGAAACAACATTCTTGAACTCCCATAAGTAATCTTCATTTGTAGATATTCTTCTTATAATACCATCACATCTAAAAGATAGATTCAATGCAGTATCTATAAGATGTGTTTCTACTCCTTGCTTTCCTTTTACAATCAAGGACTTACATTTACCGAACTTCTGTTTTTCCTTTACATATTCAGCAACATCTAGATACTTCCAATCATACCCCATTTTCTGTAAATTCAACAATGCATTTTGTAAAGCTTCATGTCTTGCTGTTCCTGTGTCTGCCATTCCTGTTGAATTATATTCTACCACTTCTGGGTCTTGTGGTGCTCTTGTACGAGTAAAATACATATTTCTCATACAGTGAAGAGAAGATGGCTTATAATAATTACTTCCTGTTCTTCTTCCTTCTTGTTCAGTTCTTTCAATACAACTCATAACATCTGCTAGAAACTTCTTGTTTGCAGGAAGTTGTGGTTTATTGTTATTAATTAGATTTAATAATCTTCTACTCATTTACTTTTCCTTTCTTAATTCCAATATCTATCTGAATCCATTACTTCAAGTGCTTTCTTCAAAGAATCAGCTCTTTCCATTGTTCCATTTACATAAATTATAAATGCTCCAAAATCATCTTTCCAAATATAATTACCATTATTATCTTCCCATCTATCGTGTCTTACCTGCTTTAATGTTGTATGTGTCATTTTTACGTCCTCCTGTTTTTTATGTATTTCTTATTTACAATTATATTGTAATACATAAAAGTAGATTTGTCAACAGTTTTTTATAAAAATACATAAAAAATCCTCCTAGTATTTAAACTAAGAGGATTTTTCCAGGGGGTAAACGCAATGAACGAAAAGAACGGCTAGGAAACCTATCCTAATCTGTCACAGCTTTATTATAATACAGATTAATAATTTTGTAAAGTATATATGCTTATTCAGATTTATTATCTAATTCTTCATCCTCAAGCAAAGCTATAACCTGTGTTACTTTTCCACTCTCAATCTTCAGCGCATTTTCATTTCCATAGCAAATCTTCACTGTATCATCTGGATTAGCTTGCAACTGTTCTTTCAACATTGGAATATCTACACAGCATACAAATGGTTCAAAGTCCTTGCTTTCTACATAGTTGATGGTCTCTATTGAAGCATCCTTTTTACTATGAATGTTAATACCTTTTCTTCCGAATGTGAAATATGCTCCATTCTTGTCATAAGGCTCAATGAATAATGCAAGTCTATCAAGCACTGATAAAAGTAAATCCTTTGGTACTTTGCAAGAAGATGTAAATGCTTCATCAAGGTAAGCGTTTACTTCACTTGCTGGGAAATCTTCAATTCCTTCCATCAATGCACCATCAATAATCACATCTTCTGTCACGAACTGAATACTTGTTCTTCCTATAAAAACCACAATATCTTCCTTTGTATTCAATGTCAATAACTGCATCTGCTGGGCTGAAATAAGAATTGGCTGTTCACAATCAAACATCTTAAATCCATTAAATGTAATAACATTTGCATCCGTACTAATAACAGTATCTCCACAATAGTAACCAGTTAATGCTGGATTCTCAAGTGTTTTTGCAAGAGCTGACTTATTGATATTATAAGCCTGCATAACACTTGATAACTTTGTCTTACACTGTACATTTTTATCATCCATCATCTTAATATCCGGAAATGAGATAAGTCCTTCCTCATCTGAAATTAATGGAATCTTATAAGTTCCGTTTGCTTTCACAAAAAGTACATCATCTTTTACAGATAAATCAATATCTTCTGAAGTTGTCTTTGCAATCAACTTTCCAAACTTATCGGCATCTACTGTGATGTCCATATCATCCCCGGCAACCTTATCAATGATAATGCAGAGTGTATTTGTCATGTCTGTTGTAAGCAGTCTTAACTTTCCATGTGATAATTTAATACCAATCATTGATGTAATAGGAATAAGATTGTTAAATCCTGCTCCTTTGATTGCTTTGTTTACTGCTTCTTTCATTCTGCTTGTTACTACTTTCATTTTGTTCCTCCTTTAATTCAAGTTCATTAATGAATAAGCTTCTTTTCTTAGTTCAACATTATCATTGAACTCACCTCTTATAGTGGCTGTCCTTGTCTTAGCTCCTCGACTCTTAATACCTCTTGCAGTCATACAGCTATGTTCTCCTTGTACAACTACTAATACATCATTTGAACCTGTTGCCATCTGTACAATCTCAGCAATATCTGAACCTATTCTCTCCTGAAGCTGTAGTCGCTTTCCAACCATATCAGCAATACGAGCAAACTTACTTAATCCTAATACTTTGCCATTAGGTATATAAGCAATAGAAACAGTCATATTATACATAAGGGCTAAATGATGTTCACAGTAACTAAATATTGGAATATCCTGTACAACAACTAAATCATTATTATCTGTATCAAAGCATTTGCAGAATTTATCTGCAATTTCTGCATTGGTATAATTCATACCTTCAAATACTTCTTCATACATCTTTGCAACTCTTTTTGGTGTATCTACAAGTCCCGGTCTATCTGGGTCATCTCCTAATGCAATTATTATTTCCTTGATTGCTTTTTCTATTCTGTTCTTATCAATCATTCTTAAACACCTCTCTCATTTGGATTCCATATAATCTTGTGTAACTGAATCTGAACTTTACAATCATACATCTTATGCTTTAATAGATACTGTACTATTTCTTTAGGTTCAATTTCACCAAATACTGGGCTAAAATATATCTGTGCTTGTGGATTATATTTCTCAATAACTTGTAATGCTTTATTCAAATCCTCTTGCCTACCTACAACAAATTTAAGTACATCATTTCTGGACAGTAATCTAAAGTTATGACAATCCATATGATTTTCCATACCACTTGAAGGGCATTTATAGTCCATTGTAAAGAATAAAAGTGGACTTGCTGGAAATTTTCCAATGTACTGTGAACCATTAGTCTCAATATTTACCCAATAACCTTTTTCCAATAATATATCAACAAGTTTATTGATACCAGGATGTACAAGAGGTTCTCCACCAGTTATTGTTACTGAATGAATACCTCCTCTTTCTACTGCCCCAACAATCTGTGGAATACTCATAATTGAATATCCTTCTCCTTCACACCCATATCTTGTATCACAGTATGAGCAATTCAAATTACATCCAAATAATCTTATGAAGGTGGTAGGTAAGCCAGCTCGCTTACCCTCACCATCAATGCTTTTAAATATTTCTACTACTTTCATTTTTTAATCCTCCATATAAACGGCGATATTGCCTTCGCTTTCTTGAACTTCTACTTTATAACAATGACCAACTTCACAAATAGCTGAAACTCTTTCACATATCCATCTTGCCATATTCTCAGCAGTTGGATTAAGAGGATACACAACATCATTAATACAAGCATGGTCTAACTTATCGTGTATCTCTTTTTTAATTTTTGTAAAATCAACATCACATTTTTTCCACCATCTTTTTATAGTTGAGGAACAATAAGATAACTGCTTACCTTTTTTATCGCCATTTAAAAATTCTATTGTATAAGTTTTAAATTTTTCATTAAACTCCACCAATTTAATTAATGTTGTATTATCTTTCTTTGATATATAAGTTATCATAATATTCATACCTCCATTGCCTATGTATCTGTTATCTTTAACATATTTGTATTGTAATACATAAAAAGGTATTTGTCAATAGGAATTTCAATTTTTTTTAATTTATTTCTATCTCTTCGCCATACCAGTTGATTGTGTATGAAATATCACACTTGAATGGAAGTTTAATTAAATGAGTTGGGGCTGTTCGCATTAAATAAGAAAGTCTTTCTCCTGCTTCCTTTGCATTTTCAATAGGACATTCTCCTATTACCTCATCATGTACTTGTATAAGCAAATGGAAATCAAGTTCTTTCATTCTTGCATCATTGTTTATCGCAATCATAGCCAGCTTTGTTATATCTGCCGCTGAACCTTGTACTCTTGCATTAACACACTGTCTTTCCGCCTGTGATATGAATCCACCATTATCTTTAATCTTAATTCCTTGAGATAAAGCACTTTGAATTATATCATTTTTCTTTTTCCATCCAAAAGCCTTTTGAAGCTGTTTAGTATAGTTATCCTTTACTTTTTTTGGTACTTCTGTTGATACTTCACTTCCAAATGCCAATGGGTCAAAATTAGTTACTTTTCCACTATAAGTAAACTCATAGGGTTCCAATTGCATATCATGTAAATGTCTTCTTCTACCCCATGCAGTAGTAACATATCCTTCAGTTCTTGCCATCTCTTGAGAATCTTCAATGAACTTTCCAAGAGCAGGAAATGAAGATATAACCTTATCATATATGGCTTGTGCTTCTTTTGTTGAAACTCCAAGCTGTTCTGCAATAGATGGAATCTGTCTACCATACAAAATTCCAAGTACTATGCTTTTGGCTTGTGTTCTTCTTTCTTTTCCTGCTGGGTTGACCGTACCATCTTCTCTGAACTCTTTACATTCTTCATAAGGCTTATGAAATGCAAGTGCGGCAATAGTCGCATAAATATCCTTGCCATTTATAAATGCTTCTTGCATTTTTTTATCAGCTGATAAATGAGCAGTTACCATTGGCTCCTGCTGACTAAAATCCGAACCTATAAGCACATAGCCATCTTGTGCTTTAAACATCTGCCTAATCTCTTTGTTGTGTGAAGGGATATTCTGAAGATTTGGGTCTTGTGAACTGAATCTTCCTGTTTTAGCCCCATACTGATTATAACTTGCATGTACTCTTCCATCTTCTAATGCAATCTCAGGCATTTTATCAATATATGTTCCTAACAGCTTTTCCACGTTTCTCATACCTAAAATAGCTTCACATAAATTCTTTTCTTTGCCTTGTGCAAAGTGTTTTAAAATGTCCTCACCTGTTCCTCTAGGTGCTTTTTTATCCGGACTTTCTAATCCTAAAATATCATAAAACAATATTGCGAGCTGAGTTGGGCTTGATAATGATATAGGGTCAGACAACTTATTATTAGGATTTTTCATCTTGTAATTATCAATTTCATTCTTATACATTGCTATTGCTTCATCAGCTTGTTTTTTTCTTTCTTCTCTTATTTTATGATATTTTTCATGTAGATTTTTACATACATCAAAATCAAGACATACTCCTCTATCTTCCATATCTGCTACAACTGGAATCAAAGGCATTTCAATATTCTTGAATACATTATAAGGTCCAGCTAATACTCGCCTGTTTAATAATGTCTTTTGATACTCATATAATTCGTATGTCTTAATTGGGTCACCTGCCGCATATAAATATGCAGTTGATATTGGAATATTATCAAAAGTAACTCCATTAAACAAAGAATCAAAGGTCAATGATTCTGTATCTTTGCTGTCACAATATTTAAGATGTAAGTCTTTCAATCTGTGACTTTCTTCTTCATCTATACAATATGCCGCTAACATTGTATCCCAGTAAGGTTTGAAATCTATTCCAAGTGTCTTTCTACATACCCTTATATCATATTTTGCATTATGAAAAATCCATCTAATATCTTTATGAAATTCTTTCATAATCTTAGAAACTGTCTGTTCGTCTAACTGGTCTTTAGTTCTTACACCTGTTATATAAGATTTATGGTTTATTGGAATATATGCCGCTTTTTGTCCTGGAGTATAAATACATCCACCTACTATATCTACAAGTAACGGATTTAATCCTGTTGTCTCTGTATCTAATGCGCCCTCTCCAACTTGCTTCATTTCTTTCATGTATTCATATAATTGGTCAGGTTCTCTAATAAGAATATAATCATCTTTATGAATTGCTAATTTTTGATTAGCAATTGCAACTATAGATTGTACTTGAGCGGCTAGATTATTTCCGCCGCTCCTAATACTTGTTCTTGTTGTTACTGTTTTGGATTTTTTGATTATATTCTTATCATTGCTTTTTGGTCTTGCAAATGATAATGCCATATAATCGTCCTCCTATTTATTTGTTGTTCTATGAAACAGTTTAGCAAAAAATGATTTCTGTTTTTTGTCAGCTAACTTCGCTTTTGCTTTTCTTTCAAAATCTGAAAAATCAACATTTTTATGATAACTTCTATGACTTCTTTCTCTATGCTTATTCTTTGTTGCCATATTACATACCTGCCCTTCTGCTTGTTGCTCTACTTGCACCTCTTCTTGATGGAAGTGGTTCTGTGTTTCTACGTCTTACCTGTGTATTATCCTCATTATCATTATTATCTGTATCCGGAAATGAACCTGTATCAAGATACTCCTGCATTTCATCAGCAGTCTTATCCATGATATATCCACCTAAAAACTCAGGCTTTTCATACTGTGATACATCAATAGGCTCTTCAGGTGATAACTGTATATCATAAGTTGTTTTCTTATCACCTTTTTTACCATTTCTTATAATGTCTACTGGTCTCTCTGTCATATCTCCCCAGCGATTTATAAAATTCTTAATCTTTGGAATAAATGTCTTTCCACGATTCCAAATCTTAATCTTGCCATCCTGCTGGTCAACCATTGATAACATCATAATGACTTTTGTTTTAAGCCCTGCTTGACAGAATGGACATACATCTAATGGGTCATCGTAGTTTCTTAAACATGATACTGGTCTTGTCTTAGGATTTCCATTATCATACTTTCCAACCTCAACCTCATGACAGTTGAATATATCAACATCATCCATATCGTGAACAAGTAATTGCACTGTTGCACAATCTCCATCATTTTCAAGTTTTAGAAACTCAGTGTCTAAACTGTTTCCATATTTGTCTACATCGTCATAGTTAATTCTTCCCATACTTCTTTTTTCCTTTCTTATTGGTTTTAGTTGTTTTAGTTTTTGAATGAACAACCTCCAGAACATTCACTATAAGTCCATAAACACAACCACTTATATTCCATTTTGACAGTATTCCCAGCTTTATTTCTGTCTACCTCAATCAACGCATTGCATATCCGGTGCTTTCTATTTTGTCTGCCAAGGTAGTTTTTTTTGCTCATAAACCTAACAAAATGAGCAACTCCTATTCGGGGAAATAGGAAACAGCCCTTGTTGGATTCGAACCAACGAATGCAGGAGTCAAAGTCCTGTGCCTTACCGCTTGGCGAAAGAGCTATAAGGAATGTAATTTATGCGTATATAGCTTATATACAGTTTCAACTCTTGATATACACTACATTCCTTTAGGTAAGTGAGTGGGAATCGAACCCACGAAGTATTGAATGTTCACTGCAGTTATTCATTCACCAGCTTTCTTTGTTTTGCCTGCTTTAGCCTCTTGCATATCACTCACATATATTAGTGTTTTATGTGTTATCGCTTCACTATGTATTTCTTATTTACAAGTATATTGTAATACATAAAAATAGATTTGTCAACAGTTTTTTAAAAAATAATTTTGCAATTCAAAAATTCTTCTTGCAAGTCATTTATATCTCGATTATCTGTATATACAAGTTCTTTTATAATTTTCCCATGTACATTCTTTCTAAATCGTTCTGTTGCTTTTCTTCCTGCTTCGTCTGGGTCAAATGCAAGAATATATTCTCGTACTGGTAGCTTATTCAATATTTCATATTGTTTTTGATTTCCAGTACCTATCATAGCCATAGCAGGTTTATTATATTTCCAGCAAGTTAAACAATTTAAGAATGACTCAGTGATATAAGCTTTCCTATAATTTCCAGAGATAAATCTATAGCTTTGATATATAGGTTTACTCTCTCCCTTCGGTAGTCGGAAAAACTTTCTTTCTGTACTTCTTCCTGCAATAAAGACACATCTGCCTTCAATGTCTCTAACTGGGAATGTAATTTCTTTTCGTTCTCTGTCATATCCTATATCAAACCTTTCTATAATTTCGTCTGTCAATCCTCTTTCATACATATAAGGATGAATATATCTATACTTATCTAGTTCCAGTTCTCCAATATATCTATTACAATCCCTATTATGTTCACTATCGCATATATTATTGCACCTATTATGAGCATAAATATCACTCGGTCTGCCATTAAATCCCTCCATTATATTTGGTCTTGTTTCAATTTCTACTGTATTAAATCTTTTTATTAGCCATCTTTTTCCAAATTTACCTTCGTCTTGATAGCCATATAATTCGGATATCATTTCTTCTATTGTACCAGCCCAGCCACATGAGAAACAATGGCATTTATCAATCTCACCATTTACACCAAAAGATGGCTTTCGTTCTTGTCCATTCTTGTGAAAAGGACAATTCGTTTGGATGTTTTCACCATTGTTTCTAAAGATATGAAATCTATCTACCCCATGCTGAGCTAGGTCAAATTTAAGCATATCCAAGACAGATTGGGTATCAGATTGGATAATTGTATCTTGTAGTTTTATCAAGATTTATGCCTCCTCAAACTCTCCAAATAATTCTTCATACTTTGACAAATCATATCTTGATAAGAGAGATTTAACTTCAATCTCAGTCAGAGTATTTGCAAAATTACCAAAATAACCTTGTTTGGTATAAGTTACTAGCCAATTACCTTTCTTACTTCTCCAAATTTTAACATTATGAGCTATACTTGACATTTGAGTATCTGTTAATACAAATGTCCATGTGTAAGTATATTCACATTTTTCCGAAATCAGTTCCATCTTATCTGTATCATATTTTAAATTATCAATTACAAATATCATTTAATATTCCTCACTTTCTTTTTCTTGGCTAATGGAATCTTGTAGTTTTATCAAAAACCCTCACCTCTTTCACATCTTTATATCTGTCCAATCAAATTCTTCTCCACATTTGTAACATTTTTTAGGTTTATTCTGTGTAGGATTTATCAATGGAAAATGAATTACTTCTTTACATTTTGGACAACCCAAATAAAAATCTCCCATGAAATCATCCTGTATCATTATAGGTTTTTGCATCTAATATTCCTCCTCTTCTTTATCGTGATATCTTCTTCTTAAATCCTCACTTTTTTCTTCATCTTCTTTTCCTTTTTCAGGATTAGGGATATAGTCAAAAGTACCTCTATCTGTATCCCAAGCATACACCCATTTAATTCCTACTTTTGAATTTCTTGCTTTTACATTCTGTATCTGCAAGCCTTCTTCTTTTTGTTGGATTGAAAGAACAATTGAAGCATTATAAGCTATTCCATCTGAATCCCTTATATTTTCAAGCTGTAAGTCTTCATTTATTGTTCCTTCTCTGTTTGACTGCACAACTACTAAAACTGGTATTTTTAAGTCAATACTTAACTGCATTAAATCTTCTGATATGTTCGTCAACTGAGTGGTCTTGTTATCTCCTCTTTTTCCTCGTTCATCCTGCAAATAAGATATACCATCTATAGCAAGTATATCTAACTTGTTACTTTCACACCAACTTTTTAACTTTGAGACAGTAACCTTTTTCTGAAAATCTCTAGGATGTGCAACATAGAATGGTGTTCCATCATCAGCCAACTTGTTTATATATTTCTCATAACCTTGTACATCTTCGCCTTTATATAAGGCTTTAGATGATATATGCTGATGTACCGTATCAAATCTATATCCTGTTTTATTTGCTGACATCTCAGGTTCTAAAAGTCCTACTTTTGCATGATATACTTTCCATGCATGTTCTAGCATTTTAATGAGTACCCAAGATTTACCTTGTCCGGTTCTTGCAAATAAAACTACAAGTTCCTCACCTTTATGCCATCCCCCCAGGTCATTGTCTATCTCCTCAAAACCACTCGCTATAAAGTGAGTATCTTGATTATCTTTTGTTTCTTTCCATTCTTCAAGTCTTTCTTTTGCTTGTGAAATAATATCAGTTCCTTTTATTGCACCATCAATCTTCAATTCAGGTATTTTTGCTTTCAAATAATCTACAGCTTCATAAGCATCTGTCTGCAATAGTTCTGCCATCTTTGTAAGCACTGGAACTGACTGAGAATACAAGTATTCTTCTCTAAATGTATTTACAAGATATTCTGTGGTTTCAGATACATTGACTACATCAAAATCCTGAAACTTTGCTATGAATGTTTCTAAGTCTGGAACATTACCATATTCTTGCTTATGTTCCATTATATAGTCATATTCTTCCTGATACTGATTGAAATAATCTCTTGTTATATCATTTAAATCTAAAAGAGATGTATCTTTGTCTTTCAGCACTTTATTTATTATTTGCAATTCTACCATTAATGTACACCTCTTTTATCTTCCTCAATAAATTTGATAGGGATGGAGCAATTATATATTCTACTAGCTAATCTATCACCTAACACGTTTTCGAGCTGTTCTTTATCTTTATTGCTTGTGTATATGTTGCTTTTTCCTGCATTAATTCTATCATCAATGTACTGGAATAGAATCTGATGCTCATAACCTGATACTGCAAGTTCTCCTATATCATCCCAAATTACCAAATCAACTGTACTAATAAGATTGCATAATTCCTCAAAGCCTTTTACATCTTGTGATATTGACCTTTTACAATTATATAAAAACTTAGGTACACTTATGAATAATGCTTTGCAATCTAAACAAGATTTATGCCATATGTTATCAAAATAAGAGTACATCAATCTAATTGCCCAGCTCGTCTTTCCATTACCACAGTTACAAGAATAAATATATAGATTATTTCCATTGTTGATAAAATCTAAGATGTTATCACTGATATCTTTAAGCTTCATAAATGACTTAACATCCCCATTATCACAAGCGGTCAAATCTTTGTATTTCCATAAAGATTCAGGCAATTGAGACTGTCTAAATAATGCATACATTAATTTATACCTTATGCAGTTTTCACTGCATTTATTAGTACATTTTCGCTGATACCAACAATCTTGTATGTTCATCTCAACCCCTCTTTTATCTCTAATCTTTTTTGTGCTTCAATGAGTGCATCCAAGGTATCCGTGCTCTGTTCTATATGAGACCTCATTTTAGCTATTGTATCATTTAACTCAAAACTGGTTTGAGCTATCCAATATCCCTCATTAGGTGTGCCGCATATTGCATATCCATCATCTCTGAGCCTCTGAATAATATGTCTTACATCTCTTGTATTGAATCCAGTGTTATTAGAGATATCTTTCTGATGTATACCAATAGGTTCATGTGGCAAGCTATGAAGTACACAATCTTTCATGTAAGCTATATTTTTATCTGATTTTGATATTACATACATATATTCTCCATCCTAAAAATGCTTTATGCTTGGGTCATTATTTTTTATCAAGTTACGATAATTTTCTCTGCCCTCATCTGTTGTGGTGCCATTTAATATTAACTCCTGAGGTAACCGGTTTGATGAGTTTGACTTCACCTTCAACCAATCCGGGTCTATATTCATATATCCATTATCAAGAGATAGCTGAATAGCATTTAGCTGAGTTTTTGTACTTACTTTTGCTAATCTTGTTAAAATAGCATTTACTTTATCATCCGTCACCATTTTATGATTTTCTAAAAGATTTCTAAAAAATCTGCTTAAAAGTTCTATAACTTCATCAGTTAAATCATATTCTAAACATTTCTTTTCTATAGATTCGATTTTAATATCAATTTTAGATTTCTTTTTAGAATTTTTCTTATATATATTATCTTTAATACTTAATTTATTAGTATTTAATTTATTAGTATTTAATTGGGTGTGATTTTCTACACGTTGAATTTCTATGGGTAGATTTTCTACACCTTGTTTTTTACCTTCTTGTTTTGGTTTCTCATATATATTGTAAACATATTCAATTCTACCTGATTCTGTTTTATCTGGCATTATCTTATCAACCTTAACATAACCAAATTGCTGTAATTCTTTTAAAGCTGATTTAATAGCTGTTTCATTTTCTTTACAGATAGCAACAAGTCCTGCTATTGAGTAATCCCAGTTATCAGGAAGTGAAAGCATTAAAGATAATAGTCCTTTAGCTTTTAAAGACATATCCTTTTCTTTAAAATGATAATTGCTCATAACTGTATAGTTCTTAGTTTTCTCTACTCTTATAACTGACATATACGATTCTCCTTTTTAAAATAAAAATAAGTTATACAAATTGAATGGCGGTTCAATGTGTATAACTTATCTAATTACTGATATTAAGTTGTTACAGATATTAAGTCCGCCAACCTAATATCAGCTGTTGCGTGTCTCTCACGCTGTACATTTATTATAACATACAAATAAATAAATTACAATACTTAATTGATTGAATTTAATTCCTCAATCTGAGCATCTACTTCTGCATTAAGTTTAGCCCATAACTGTTCTCTTACATCATCAATGTTCTGTTCTGTCTGTGATACATCCCACTCTTCCTCAGCTATAAACTTGAAATAATTATCTCCTTTTTTAACTGTAGCACCAGATGTATATCTCATAGATACCACTTTGATGTCATTAGTTGTCTCAACAGCTTTCTTCTCTTCTTTAACTTTAACAGCTTTATCCTCTTTTTTGTTGATTGTTTCTTTGTTTTTTGGTGTAGATTTTACATTTTTGTTAGTAGCTGTATTGTTGTTACTCTTTTTAGTTTTACTTGCTTCTTCGACTGATTTTTCTACGTTGTTTGTTGTCTCCTCAACAGATGCATCTTCTGTCTCTTCAACAGGAGGATTCATAACCTCTTCATTAGTATCTGTCTCCTCTTTCCCTGCTTCATAGCCTGCACACTCTGTACAAGGTATTTTCTTATCATCAACTTCCATTGTTATTCCGTCACAATTCTTGCAATACTCGTCTGTTGGGTCTCCTGCATATTTACAAATTTTACTCATTCTTAATTACCTCCATGAAATCTCTTTTTGGCTTTTTCTGCCATTTCTTCTCTTTGTTCGTCTGTAAGTTCTTTTTCAATTATAGAAAGCTTTAATGCTTTAAGCGGTAGTTTAGCTAAAATACTACCATCATTGTTATGTGTTATAATTTTAGCTTTGTCGGGATGTTTCTTGCATAATGACTCAATCTTAGTTATGAATTTCTTTTGACTAATTGATAGTGTAATAGTATCCTCACCTGTTATCCACTCTATGCAATTTTCTCTGTAACCATCCATATATATCATCACTCCTTTCTTCTTGTGACTCTTAATGTATAAGATGTCTTTGTTATCTTAGCTTTCGCTAGTTTGTTAATATCAAAATCACCATTATATACAAGTTTTTCCAAAGCATCTTCATCAATGTACTCTTTAGTTTTGATAACTGTATTTAATAAAGCACCTTCAAGATTTTCTTTTATGAGCTCAATCGCTAAATCCTCATTTAGTGATTCTTTATCGGTTCTCGTCAATGTAGCAGTATATTTCTCTGAATCTGCTGAACTCATATCATGCTTATACATATAGCCCTTAATATTCTCACTAAGAACATTATTTACTTTTTTTAGTGCATTTTCTTTATCTTTTGATTCTTTATATTCATCAATGATTTTTGATAAATCAAATCCATCTCTTCTACTCATTTAATGTCTCCTTCTTTTTCTTGTTCTTGTATTGCTTACCTAATTGTAAAATTTGAGTACCACGTTTTCCCCACTGGTACATAGCGTTAAATTCTGCCATGCATCCACGATACTCAGTTTTTAACAACTGAGAAAATCGTTTTAACTCCTGTACCTGAGCTAATGTGAATAGCATGGTACCTCGGTTATCAATTTCGGGTTTGGGCAAAACTAAACCTACGGGTTTTTCATAATATTTTGAATTATACCATTTATACCATCTAATAATGGTCTTTGTAGATACATCAAGTATCTGTGCGGCTCTTGCTGTTGAAAATTTTTCTGACATATTATCACCTCCTTTTTCCTGCGCATATCGTAAGTATAGGCACACCAGGTTCAAGTGGTTCGTCCACATCAACTAACTGTGTCCCATTAATACTATCATCATTATAATTATACCTCACTAATTGTAGAGCGGCATATGATGTATCAAATATTGTTTTGCAAGCATTTTCACTTACTTTCACATATGCTAATATTTTATGTGAATTTTTAAATACTTTGTAAATTTTCATTTTTAATCCTCCAAAAATGATATATATGTTGCTTTGTTAATATTGTAATACATAAAACTATTATTGTCAATAGTTTTATGTATTTTTTATTTATGATAATAAGAAATTTATATCATCAACTGAAATCTTTCCATCTACTAATGCATCTGCAATTTGTCCTTTCTTTTCAACAAGTTCCTCAATTCGCTCATCTATGGTATTTTTGCATACAAGAGTAATGATATTAACTGTTCCTTTTGTACCAATTCTATGAGCTCTATCTTCTGCCTGTGCTTTAAGAGCCATATTCCAAGGTGAATCTAAAAAGATAACATTCTGTGCGGCTGTTAATGTTAATCCGGTTCCCATTGCTCCAATAGTACCTATTATAACTCTACATTTATCATCAGTTTGGAACCTGTCAACTTCTTTCATACGTTCATCCGCTTTAGTTGCTCCTGTGATATAAGCTGGATTATAAGATTTTAATTTCTCTCTTGCAACTTCTGTCATACTTTCCCAGTTACTAAAAATAATAGCTTTCTGTCCACTTGCAACAATCTCTTGTACTAATTCAATCATTCTTTCCATTTTAGCTGATTCTTGAACTGTATTTGATATAATACCAGTCCATCCAGTTGCTTGTCTTAATCTAATCATCATAGAAAGTGGATTATTTGAGAATTTAATTTTCTGTAAATCTGACATAACACCATTATATACTTCTTTATATATCTGGTTCTGTTTAGGTGTCATATCAACATATTCAATCTTTCTAATCTTTTCAGGTAAGTCAAGAACTTCTGACTTCAATCTTCTAAGCATGATATTATCCATCATTGCTCTTATTTCTTCAAGATTCTTATAACCAACAACTTGTGAACCACCCCAGCCACCTAATGTACAGTAATGTTGCTTAAACTGATAAAATGAATGATTCTCATATCCCAACCACTTCATCGGGAAGTATAAATCAAGTGGATTATTCATTAATGGAGTACCACTCATAGCCACCATATATTTAGCTTGTACGTTTATCATTGCACGACTTTGTAAAGAAGTAGGTTCTTTTGATTTGTGACACTCATCAAAAGCTATAACTGAGATTGTTCCGTTTTTACATAATTCTTGTAATTTTTCTGCAATTGGGAAATGATATTTGCTTTTGGTTATCTTTTCCGCACCTGCTCTAAGCGTTTCAATATTTGTTATAATATATCTGCAATCTGGAAGATTGCCTAAATCGTCAAGTTTATCTTTTGTACTTCCTTCATATGCCTTTCCTGTGGTCTTTCTAAAACGTGTACCTAGTACCCATCCTTTTTCATCTGAATGTACACCAATCTCATATTGCCAGTTATATTTGAGAGAGTTTACACCACAAACGATGAGTACCTTATTGATTGTATCAGTTTTTTCAAGGCAACCAACAAAATCTATAATCTGCTTTGTTTTTCCCAGTCCTTGGTCATCACATAAGAGAAATTTTTTCTTATTCAAACCAAATCTTACACCATCAATCTGATGTCTAAATGGTTTTGTTTTAAACTCAAAATCTTTTGGAATATCAATCTCAAATTCATGCTTGTGTAAATCTTCATATATTCCAGATATTTGAATTTCTTCATTTTCAAATTTATTACACAAACCTATTATATTATTGATTGGCATTTCCCAAGTATGATTATCTGGATTATATACTCTTGTTCCCATCTGTTTGATAAATGAGACAATATTCGGGTTATAATCAAAACTTACAAACGCTGATTTTTTAACGAGTATATTGTTAGAGAGCTTTTTAGGTTCTCCAATATGTATTTTAATCATTATTATTTCCTCCTTTTTAACAAGAACAATGGCATCTAACTTTTTTATAAGATGTATATTTTCTTCCTTTACATATATCAATATACACATCTAATATGGGATATACGATTTCTCCTTTTGTATTCTCAACCGGTTCAGTACTTTGAAAAGTTCTTAAATAAGTTGATGTGCATTTTGTTTTCATATTGTAATGATGTTTATCTCCCCAAGGTCTAAATGTACAATCGCCTATCTTTATATCATCTAAACTTTCTGCAACTGTCATAACCTTATCTAAATGTTTCCACCACTTTTCTATATCGTTTTGTAGAGTTGTTGAATATATCATGTTATTTTTTCCTTTCCTTTAATGTACTTATATTGTAATACATAAAACTATTAATGTCAATACTTTTATGTACATTAAAATAAAAAAAATAGAGAGGATTTTTGTCCCCTCTATTCTTATACATTCGCTGTCTGTACTATATCTTCTAAATTAGATAGATACTTAGTGAATACTTCTTTTTCATCTGTTGTGCAAGTATGATATAACTCACTTAACATCTTTCTAATAGTAGACATTAATGCTTCAAGATTACTGATACTTCTATTTTTCATATAGTTAATAAACAAGTCTTGAATATCTGTAATGGCTTCATCCACATTGCTATCCGGAACTAAATCAATATTCATCTTATCTACAAGTGCAAGAATTATAAAAGCATCAACATCAAAATGTTTAGCAAGCTCATTTTCCGCAAGCTCTTTTGCAATAGGAATACTCTCATTAAATGTCATATAGTCACCTACATTGATAGCATCACTTTAATCTTGGCTACTCTATCTGCATACTTGCGCATACAATGTTCCCATCTTTCTTCTGTCTCTTCAGGCATATAAGTATTCTTCATTTCTGCATATATAGATTCTCCCATTTCCTTGAAATTCTGAGCATGCAGTAATTCTTGATTACTCATATCGTGATAAAGTTTAGCCCATTGTGGGTTATTAACTTTCAATTCAATATACTTTTCAGCATATTCTTCTGCCCCATCAACTTCATCTTTAATATGGTCGATATATTTATTAATTTTTCTCATAGCTTATCACTCCTTCTCTACCACAAGTGCAAGGTTCTGAGCAGTTACTACCTGTCCACCAATAACGATGGTGAGATTAGCTGTATCACAATCACAGTTTAACCTTACAAGAGCTGATATAGGAAGAGTTACAATGTCACCTGCCGCTGTTGCTGTTGCAAGGGCTGTTGCTCCTTGAACTGGTGCTCCATCTTTGTATAATGTAGCAGTGATATTTCCTGCGGCACTTGCGGCTACTGCTACTGAAGCATCTACATCATAATAACCGGCTCCACCCGCACAATTTCCAATGGAAACACCATTACCACCTAACTGACAATACTTACCATATCGTCTAATTACTGTAGATGGCACATAAGTACCTCCAATACCAATAGATGTTCCTGTTGTAGTATTTACAACATAAATTCCTGATTTACAACTCATATTATTATCTCCTTTCATTAAAAAAGAGGAATACCGACAAGGCATTCCTCTATAATATCAAACCTTGTCTAAATGACTAGATGTTGCAACTTGTATTGCAACAAGACTGATTCCAGTAAGGGTTCACACCTGCTGTGTATGTTGTCGCATTTGGATAGCGAACTACGCCACACATAGCGGACTGAAGCTGAAGCTGATTGACCTGAGCCTGTAAAGTATCAATCTTATTCTGCTGAATAGCATCGAGAACCTTCTGTGTCTGAGCTGTTGTATTAGCGTTGATAGCGGCTGTATTAATAGCCCCATTATAATTAACACCATCAATAGCTCTCTGAGTTGTGCAACAGCAATCAGCGACCTGTTGCTGGACTGTGTTGAAGTTTCTTAATGTCTCATAACCTAAATTACAGATTCCATTCTGTAATCCCTGATAATCATGCTGAAGGTTATCATTCAGTCTGCCAACTGAATTTTCAAGATTGTTAAAATTCATGGCATTACAAAGTCCTGCTTCTGTAACTGGTTCTCCATTTACGTTTCTGGCTCCTCCAAAGAAACCGCCTCCACCAATAAGTAAGAGGATTAAAAGTGCGAAAATCCACATTCCGCCACCGCCTGCACCACTAAACATACCATCTTTGTTGTTGTCAGTAACAGCGGCAATGTCTGCTAAAGATACTCCATCTGTCATAGTAGTATTCTCCTTCCATTTTTTAATATTTATATTGATTTTGCAAAATCCTTATTTTAGCTGAGACATAAATTCATCTACATTTATACCTCTTTGCTGACAAATATTTCTAACTGCTTGCTCAGGATTTAATCCTTTTCCACTAAGCATGTTCATTATTCCTTTGACTTGATTTAGATCATTCATCATTGATTTGGCTTGATTAATTATCTGCGGATTTATCTGTGAGGTTTGATTTTGACCTTGAAATAGACTGCTTGCCATTGTTCATCAACTCCTTTTTAAAATCTTCAAATTCCTGTCTACTTATATAATCACTATTTTGTGGTACTTTTGTATTTTCTTTTATTTCTGTAAATGAGAATGTTCGTATAGATGGAAAGCCAGCACCATCTGTTGACTTCACGTACATTATATCCTCATTGGTATCAAATAATGCGACTGTGCTATTAGCTGACATCTGATAAGCTTTAGCTCCATCAATGCCATTAACCCTAATAAGATTTTGTGTGGACATTTGAGGTTGAGTTAATGTGGAAAATTGATTGGGATAGAAATTATTCATTCCCATATTATAATTATTATATGGATTCATGTGTATCCTCCAAATCTATTAAATTATTTTGCTCTAATAGTTTAATGGTCTCTAAAGCAATTTTAACAATATAAGCTGAAGGAATTGTATTTAATTTTTCGTTAGAAACCAAGTTATTAAAAATATCTTCTACTGTCATAAATATTTCCTCCTTCTTAACTTTAATATAATAAAAAAGTACACATCTAACAATGTGTTAAATGTGTACTAAATGTGTTATTATAAGACTTTGAGAATCTTCTTATTAACTTTTCTGCTTAACTGTCTAGCATAATCATAAGATATATGTAAATCTTCAGCAATCTGTTCTAATGAAATACCTTTAGCTCTTTCTTCAAACAATTTAATTTCAAGATTTACAAAATTACAATTTTGTCTAAAATAGTCAAGTTCCGGTTTGGTAAATTCTGAAATTGTCATTTATTACCTCTTCGACCTTCTTCTTGAACGAGGTCTGTTGGTACGTTTTACTGTTCTAGTCTTCGTCACTCTCACTCGTGCCAATATTAACACCTCCACTTTAACTATATACTGCATTTCCATTATCTTCTGACTGTATGTCATAAGACTCAGAAGTTGATTCTTCACTAGGTAGGTTCCATGCATATAGCCATGCAAGATTTGTAGCAAATAGCATTATAAGCACAACGATAAATGCAATAAACCATCTACGGGCTTGAGTCTTTACTAAGTGTAAAAGCTCACTAGCTAAGCTGTCCTTTTCTTCCATTAATTAGTTCCTCCATTCTTTTTATAATTGTTAGTACTAATACCTAAAATTGCACCTAGAAAAGTATCAACCGCTGTAATGGTACCAACAATCTGTTCCCCAAAAGGTAGTCCCCATATGCTTGCAAGTGCAAAGTACAAAGTACCTAATGCAGGAAGCAGAATTAATGCTACCCACTTTAACAAGCTATATGTTTTGTCGCTTAGTATAAGATTTCTCATTTTATTCACCTTCTTTTTTCTCTAAATCTTCAATTCGATGTTCACTTACTCTCTCACGAGAGTCCATAACTTTCAATGTGGCTTCAATGTCATAAACTCGTTCAATTAATGAATTATGTTTGTCTTGTTTCTCTTCTAAACTTTTAATATCCTTCTTTATAAGAGCTACTTCATTTTTGACTTCTTCAATCGTGATACTATGCTGTTGCTTAGATGTGTATATAATCCCAATAAAGGATAATCCACCAGTTATTAACGCTACAACTATTGAAATCATATATCACCTACTAACTGACATATCTATGTCCTTGATAGTATGCGGCAAGCCATCCGGATGGGCATTTAATCCAAACATCATTTCCGACTTTTGTTATCTGCTGACAAGTTACGACAGTTCCTTTGTTTAATGCTCCATCATTGTCTGTATCATGTGCCCTGCCTCCAGAAGTTAATTCTGAATGTCTTTTAGCTCTATAATTAGTGCCTGCTCCTGTACGAACTTTAAGCTCAACTTGTAATGTATAATTGGTACCTACATGATAGTATTCATTACTAACCGCAGGAGTAGGTGGTTTAGGTGCAGGTGTATCTCTGGAATAATCAGAGCTTGTTACTATTACAGTATGTCCTTTGGTACAAGTAACAAGTATATCACCTTTATACAGCTTCATTCCGCTTCTATACTGACCAAGATTGTCAAATAGTCCTGTAGCTAATAACTTTGATTTCTCATTAGCTGTCGTGAAATTTCCTGGGTCTACATTAGTGGCTTCTTTAACACACTCTCTAGCAAGTGATGAGCAATCACATTCTGTTGGTGTAGTAGTACCAATGCCATGTGTTACCACACCTAACCGATTGTATTGGTCATATCCTATATTAGGATTACCACAAGCATTATACATTTTTGTTCCAATAGCATTTGCATGACTTACAGATTTGGGTCTCAACACATTCCAACCTTTTCGATGGATATAGAATCTTTGAGTCGTTACTTCCTGACCTGTCTGGTCACCAGCTTTTCCACCTGAGTACTTTCCTCTTTCATCATGCCTAGCTGAACCAACTAAAATCATAATTACAATTCTCCTTTCTTTTTATGTATTATAACATTTTTATATTATTTTGTACATACGTTAATTAAGATTAATTGAGAATATAATCATATTCCTCTTGATTTATAGTTCCATTTTTCAATCGCTTATCAATATCTTTCTTTGTGACTCTCTGAGGGACAGCTTGATATAAGCGTTTCAAACTTTGCACTAAAATTCTATATGTTTTTCCCATATTAAATTATTCCTTCCTGCATTAATTGCATAGTGTAATTGTCAATAGCTCTCTCTAATATCTAAATCTCACAATATTAATATCATCTGACCAATAGCCGAATGTATCGTTATCGCCATAAGCTCTGACGCTTACTGTGGCTCCGTCCATTCCGTCAGCAATAAAATCATCCGTATAATTCGTGGAGTAAAATGCTGTATAGGTTGTATCATATTCTTTCCATGTTCCATCGGCTTTTGTGATACGCACCTTATAGGTTGTTGCGTTTTCGACCTTTGACCACTTGACTGCTACGTGACTGTAATGAAAATACCTTGATACACTCTTGTAGTAAGATGCATATTTCACCACCGGAGTAGCGAGGACGCATTTCTCGAGCCAATTTTTTACAGCATTGTTAATAGCATCTTCTAAAGCACCATCCGGTTGAAAATTAATATCTGGGATTTTAACAGACGGCGGATTTAACGGTGGTGTACAGGCAAATACCGGCACCACATTAAAAGCCCCCATTGCAATCACACAAGTCATCGCCATTATTGTTTTTTTCATTTTTCTAATCATTATTTTAGCCCTCCTTTATTAATTAGCTTCCGCTTTCGGTTCTTCTTCCTTATTAATATCCATCAACTCATTGTACTGTTCCTCTGTGATTCTCCCAACTGCAAAGAAAATATCAATTTTATTCTTTAAATTGTCTGTCAGTCCGTTTCTTTCTTTAAGTTTTAATAATGCTCTGTATAACATCTTCTATACCTCCAATTCTGTAAGTGCTACTGCATACTCTGAATTTACATATGCTTCTGCCGATTGTGTATCCATATCATATATGTAATCTCGGTTGTCATTTAACTGTTGTTTAACATAGTTCCATCCATTAGCCATGCTAATCGGATAGTTAAATACTGTATATCCGTTAAGCTGTTCTGAATTGACACTGATGTTTGTTACTGGATAATAGGTTATAAATGCATTAAAATCGGCAAGTTCGGCGAGAGTGAGCGGGGTTTCGATGGGGGTGGCGAGGATTGCAATTATCGTCATGGGGTTTTGTTGTAGATACTGCTGTAACTCATCAAGCGTGGTGATGTTTTCAAACCTAACGTAAATTTTTATGTTGATTGTAAAGACATTAGTTGTAGTCCATGTACCACCAGCATTTCCAAGCACTAAAGCAGAGCAAAATGCACTTGAATCAGCAGTTGTAGTATCTGCTGGCCTTAAATCGTTAGCGTTAGCGGAAAAGCGATAACCGTTCGAGGTATCTTCTCTACTAAACGCTGAGCCATCAGAGAAAACTAATGTCTTCACCCTTTGTACCTTCACCCCTCTCTCCAAGTCCACCTCGTCACAAATCCACTGCTGACCAGTCGGGTCAGTGTAGTTACCATCACTTGAGACTGGAATAGCATTTAATGTTATTGGCAACTGTATTGATTGTTCTTTGTATGGCTCAAATGGAGTAATTTGTTTACCTATTAAGATTTGTGGCTTCCATGTTTCGTTGTTGAAAGTATTTCCTCCTGTAATTTTAATAGATAACTTAAATTCATACCTAGCATCTTGTATTGTAATTACATAAGGTGTATTGACAATATTGCTTACAATTGAAAAGCTCTTTGTGTTCTCGTTGCTATAATCAACGTAGCATTTGTTTATACTTTCAGTGCCTCCTATATTATTTGGACAAAATATAATTTCAGTTCCTTCTTTAAGCATAGATGGGGTATCTATTGGCAAGTAAATACGTTTATTATAGGTAGATGTTCCGTTTAATTTTATAACTCCGTTGCTTACAGTAATGGTACATCCAACATCTTGATATTCACCATCTCTAATTTTTAAGATATTACTTCCAAGTAGTTTTACTGTTGGATTTACAACGCTCTTAATCTCAACTGGATTCTCTGGTGTTGGTGTTCCATCCTGTGATGATTTACCATATATCATCATATCTTGAATCTTTCCATTGTCAGAATCGGCAAGATGGGTTTCACCTTGATTTGATGCATAGAACTTTGTGATTTTGTTAGATAAATCTTCCTCTAGTGAATTAGTTTTTTCTTCTAATCCATTCAATTTATCTTCAGTTGCTTCAGGGTCTGTAGTTGAAGCAAATGTGCTTAATTTTTTAATTTGACTATCCATCTTATTAAGATTTTCAGCATCAATGGGGGTAGTTTCACTAGGCAAATCTACAAAGTTAATTGGTGTATAATCATCAACAAATGCCATCTTTATTCCTCCTTATCTTCATCTTCTGCGTTATTTTGTGGTTGCTCATCTTCTGAATTATTTTTTGCTTCTTCAAGTACTTTGTTATTGTATTCTTCGAGTTCTTTATTTTTAACTCTTGCTGAAGCATTGGTAACATCATTCATTATATCTTTCATAATTAATTCAAGTATGCTTGGATGTAATTTAGATTCATTCAGAATATTAATTATGTTGTTCCTTGTTTCCTGAATCAATAAGCTTGCGGGTTTCTCCATGTTTAATTTCTCCTTTTATTAAGTTCTTATTATATTAATATATATTAACACGCCCTAGCTGTGTCTTATCCACATATACATATAGGTTACTACCATCCCATTGAAATGTAAGCTCGTGTCCCATCTGAATCATTGCAGGATGTCCGTCACCTCGCCAAGCTGACTTTAATATAGTCTGTGATACATTAAAATATGAATTACCATTAACTTGGAATTTTCCATTTATAACTAAATTATTGTCCAGGCAAGTGGTGTCTTTTCCTGTACTTTGTGCATTCCATACATCTCCATACATTGTCAACCATGCGGTGTTTCTCTCACCATCATAGCCTTCAACAGTGGTCGTGGATGCATCTATTCTCATACGCATATAGTTGCTTGAAGCTAATCCAAAGTAGGCTAAAAATTCATCTGGAGAGGATGTCATTTCTGCAAAATATTGGTCAGTCCCTACCTCTGTACCTATACCTAAGCTTGTATATAGCTTTAATGTCTGAGCACCACAATCTCCTGTATCAGATGCATAGAAAAATTGTCCCTGTTTGCTCGCATAGTCTCCACACTGGAATGAACCACTTAGTAAAGCATTTTTAGCTATTATATTTCCGTCCTTTGTAATTGTACAATTATCAGACCCAAGTGTCAAGCGATTACCAGTTAGATTAATAACATCTGCACTTGCATTAATCATTGATATAATCTGACCATTATCATCTTTATCAATTTTAAGTTCCAGGTCTGCTTGCACTTTCTTAATTGTATCATTAGTGACAGCGAATGATTTTGATACATCAAGTTTTATTGAGTCTGTCTTTTGTGCTATTTCGGATTTTAATCCTTTAGCATAATCATTTAAAATAGAGGATGTGCCTTCAATAAGACGAGATAACTCATTCGTTTTTCCTTGTAACTTGAGAATGTCGTGATGTATACCATTAACTTCTGCAAGAGACTGGTCACCTTCCGATATAATGCTATCCATAATCATTTGAATGCCGGTTAATGTTCTTTGTAATACATAAGACTTATATACGTTATTATTCGTGTCTATTATTCTAATAGTATCACCAGTCTCCACACAAGGGTTACCTTGCAATGTAATGTTTACTGGGTTGAAAATTACTTTAGATATTTTAGAAAGAACATTATTGGCAATAGTCTTTAATTCCTCAGTCCCTGATGAATATGTTAAAAAATTACCTTGAATAATATAAGTTACTCCAGTATCATCACCAGCAATATAACCAATATCATCTTCACTTTGACGTATTTGTAATTTTGTAATCTGTTCAAAATTAGTATCTCCTACCTGAAGTGTCTTATATTCGCCCATCTCTAATCTACGAGTATCAACATTTCCAGGTTTTCTAGGAAATAATGATTTATTCGGGTATAAAGTCTTGCTTGGGAATAATCCTCTTGAAAATGGTTTTAGCTCTACATATGTAAATACATCATCTCTGGACATTTTTCCAAAGACTCCATTAATCTCACAGATTGCTTCAAGTACATCTTTAGCAGTCAAGTCAATATCATCTACTGATTTGGATACTTTCATATCATCATTAACCAATGTGGTTGATTGCTGAGTTAATCCAATATACTTAAAAAATGAGTCTCTAAAAGCTTTTAGTGTTATAGATTCATACTCAGTTTGATAATAGGTTATAGGTTCAAGTTCCTCATAATACTCTGTTATTTCTTTGCCATCTATACCAGTATATGTCCATTCTTTGGTAACATTTTCGTATCTAATTAAGGGCACTTGCTTGCTAGGAAATAACTTACTATACCAATCACTTACATTCATGGATGATATTGAGTACAATCTATCATAAGCTGTAATATTTCTATATTTTTTATCACTTGTCAATGTATCTTCATCAACTATATATGTACCAATTTTAAATGGTGCATCATCTTTATTAGCTAAAGTTTCGGTAACTTGTAACGTTTGACCTTTTAATGAATTTACTGTATTAGCTATTTTGATTTTCAGACAAGAGGACTCGCATTTACCAAATGATAATTTACTGTCGGAGCATAATGACTCCGACAATGAGAAATCACTGGATGTAGATGAAAAATTTTTATTTGTTAGAATAGTTCCATCTGAGCATACAATTTTTAATTGCTTATCCACGGATGATTTATCAAATAAATCATAATACTTATAATCTATCATACATCCTCCTTTTTAGTAACCTACAAATTCAAATGATACTGTATCATAGTAGACTAAATTTTCTTCAATATCATCTATTGTAAATTCAGTATCAACTTTATATACCTTCTGAGTGATATAATCATTTATTTCCGGTACAAACACTTCCATAGTAACATCTTTTTCATTACTATTTTCGTATCTGTCTCGCATTGGTTTCATTATATCTTTTTCAAAAGTTTCATTGTCCAGCCCATCCAATATATCAAATGATATTGATAAAGGCATGTGCTCTAAAGCATTTCTTGTTAATATTCCGTTTGCATTTCTAAAACTATCTATATCTTGTCCGTTTACTTTCACTTTATATGTTCCATACTCAATGTGCTTGAGAGGAAAAGTAAAAGTACCTATTTTAATTAAATATCCATTATAACTCATACCTTTCCTCCTTAATAAGAAAATGCACTTTTACCGGTTTGCTTTATGAATTGTCTATCTTGATTTCTAATAGCTCTAAATACTTCTTTTCCATCAATTTCAATCACTATTGGTGAGTTATCTGACATATTCATACCCTGCAAAGTCTCTTTTAATGCTTGCTTAATTGTATCCAATGGTGCCTCAATATTAGTTCCATGTTTCTGGTCACCTACAACGGATAAGAACGGTTGATTTGCTGGAAGCACCGCTCCGGTTGCAAGTCTAGGCAAGCTAACTCTTGATATAGTACTGAGATTAAATCCTAATGACCTACCACCTAATCCAGGAACCCAATCAGGGATGCTAAAATGTAAATGGTTAAGTGCCCTAATCATAGAATTAAAACCTCCAATTATTCCATTAACCATACTCTGTATACCACTCAGAATAAAATTAATATATGACCTAGCCACATTATATATTCCT
>ENA-OPAC01000065-OPAC01000065.1-human-gut-metagenome-genome-assembly--contig:-NODE-65-length-54172-cov-25.972190_pt1 | contig 54172 bp, 61 predicted proteins | sample MGYA00241052_ERZ501420 | MGnify/ENA primary metagenome ERZ501420 (study PRJEB25962, sample SAMEA2042513) | human gut metagenome | biome: human gut; feature: human-associated habitat; material: faeces... | reverse complement strand
CTATGGGAGAACAAACTTAATAATAGGCCACGAAAATGTCTTAACTGGAAAACACCTTATGAAGTATTCTATGGGGAAAGTATGCACTTAATTTGACAATTCAAGGCATAAAAAAGAAGGCAAGACTTGTCTTCTTTTTTAATTATTTCTTACCACCCTTAACTGGTGCCTTATCAGCTTTCTCTATAGCTTCTTTAATTGTATTAGTATAGAGTTTAGCACCACGATTAATTGAGTCGCTATCGGATCCAAAGTGAACCCCATCTGTACCATTCCAGATAGAAATATTTTCTTTAGCCACTTGATACCAGTCAGCAACCGTCACAAAGTCGTATTTCTTAGCCATCTCTAACTCATACTTACGTAACTGAATCAAAGATTGGGCCTCATTACCAGATTTACTACCATTATATGGTGTCACAAAGATAATATGGTGACCCTTAGGTAAATTCTTGATAATTTTATTAATAACGCCTTTATAGTCGTCAATCTCATTAACACCACCAGCAATGACAACATCCTTAGCAAGAGCATTACTATCCGCGTAATCTTTAAGCAAATCATTGATTGTTGATAGGTTACGACTGACTACTGCATCTATAGAGACATTATCAATACTTGATTCCAGCTGATCTTTTGATCTAAGAGCTACGGAGTCCCCTAAAACTGTCACTCCCTTATTCACACCAAATGAAGTAGCCTGACTGTTCTCCGCATTTGTACGCGTTAATTTCATCTTAGTCTGAGCTTGCGACAAACCATTAGCTTCTAAATCTTTCTCGAAGTTCCCTACAGCCGGCGCAAAGAGAGAAATAAGCACTGTAATTAAGGTGAGACCACTAAATACATAAAGCACAATATGTCGGTACGGCGTCAAGTCTAGGTCTATTCCAAAGAGACTGGCCTTTCTTCCTGCAATAAATGGCTCTATTATATAGTAGGAAAGTGTCGCAAAAACAATTGACAGAATCGTTGTCAGAATGACCGCAATAATATTATTGGTCAATTGACTAAAGATAATATATAGCGGCCAGTGAAAAAGATAGACACTATAGCTGATTTCTGCCAGATAACTAATAAGAGCAGGCTCTGATTTTCCAGGCAATTTCTCATGGAGGACACGGGCAGAGTAAATCATAACAGCCGTGAACAAACTAGCCAAAACAAAACCAAATAGATAGGTGATGCGTTCCTCAAAATGAAGGACTAAGCCCAACAATACGAGCAAGGCAAAACTTCCTGCCATATAAAGGACTGTCTTTTTCAGAGTCCAAAGACGTATATTTTTCTTGAACCTAGCGGTCGTTTCATACACACCTGAAAGTGTCGCAAAGAGCGAGCCTAGGAAGAATGGATAGGCATGCGTAATTGATGAGAAATATAAGCGAGAAAAACTATCAACAAAGAAAGCACTAATAAACATTGATAGGAAGCTCACCATAAAGCAAGCAAGAGATACCATAAAGACTAGGCCTCTAAATTGATTTTGGTGTTTGACACGCTTAGCTAGGAACCAAAGCAAGGCACCCCAAAGAATATAATAGTGAACCTCAATAGCCAGACTCCATGTATGGAGGTAAATGTGCTGGTTAAACTGGTTCTCGTAATTTCCTCCAGTCAGAATCTCATAATAGTTAGTTACAAAACCGATAACAGAGGTAATTTGACGTCCAATACCTGCAATAAAATCATTTCGAACCAAGAGTGCTAAAGGGGTACAAATAAGAACCATCAACACAAGTGGCGGTACTATCCGATAGAAGCGTCGTCGCATAAAACCAAGGTAATCAATGCGATGCGTCCGAGATACCTCATCAATCAAAAGTGCTGTAATCAAATACCCTGAGAAGGTAAAGAAGACATCAACACCGATGAAGCCCCCAGGAAGAATACTTGGGAAGAAATGATAAATCAGAACCAAAAAAAGTCCTGTCACACGAATATAAGAAAACCAGTTAATTCTCATCCTTTAAAAATCCCCTGCTTAAATTTTCCTTTGTAGGTAACCTTATTTTCAGTAGTCAATTTTCCTTGGCCATCGGCTTGCCCAGACTTGAACTCACCTTGATAAATCCAACCCTCATGAGATTTGAAGGTTCCTTGACCATTAAAGGAACCATTCTTAAATTCTCCTGTGTAGGTATCACCATTGTCATAGGTCAAAGTTCCTTGACCATTCAAACGGTGGTTCTGCATCTGACCTTTATAGGTAATCTTAGTCCCATCAATCTTGATAGAATGTTGCGTTTTTATAGTCACCAAAAACAAGGACAGGGCACATAAAATAATTACCCCTACTGTGATACGCTCAAATTGATTTCGGTCAATATCAATATTTTTAAAATCAAAATCCTTTAGTTGTTTAAAATTCATTGTCTATCCTTAATCCACTGTAACCAGTCTCGACAACCTGCAGTTACCAATTTATATGTTTCTTCAAAGTCACCTGTGTACCATGGGTCCGGCACTCCACCAGGTCTGAAAAGCTTGATTTTATCGTCATAATGCCCTGCAGATATCTGTAGAAGATCCTCAACATTTGACTCATCCATTCCCACAACTAGATCAAAGAACTCAAAATCAGCCTGACTAATCTGCTGTGAGCCCTTGGAAGAGTCAAAAGAAATAGCATATTTCCTTAAAATCTTTTGGGTACCTTGATGAACTGGATTTCCATGCTCCCATGAAGATGTCGCGCGACTTTCGATACGCAAAGACTTTTCTTGGTCCAGCTCTTTCATCACAAATTCTGCCATTGGGCTACGACAAATATTCCCCAGACAAACAAATACAATCTTCTTCATTATTCACCTCTTGTCCAAAAACTATTAAGAGATATGCTCACTTATTTTCTTTGTCAAAATTACGAACACACTTTTAAATCATGAAAGTAGGTTCTCATTAATTTTCATTTAATCAATCCATATTATACCGAAAAACTAATCAAATAGAAAGGTTTCTCTCCTAATCATATCGAAAAATTAGTAACCTTTTTTAATAGTTACAACATTCATATTAATCCATAAGTTTAAGGCGTGAGAAAAGAGAACCTAGTTTCCTAGATTCTCCTTTTGTTGGCTTTAGATATTTGACCAAACACTTTCAAGAATGTTTGTTTGTTCACGTCCTGGTCCTACAGAGAAAGTAGAGATACGTACACCTACCAATTCACCAACACGACGAACATAATTACGAGCATTTTCAGGAAGCTCATCTAAACTACGGCAACCTGTGATGTCTTCTTCCCAACCTGGCAATTCTTCATAGATTGGTTTACAGCGTTTCAACTGCTCAAGACTAGCTGGGTAGTAATCAATACGCTCACCGTCAAGGTCGTAAGCTACACAAATTTTTACAGTGTCAAGACCTGAGAGAACATCGATACAGTTCAAGCTGAGGTTTGTGATACCTGATACACGACGGCTATGGCGCATCACCACTGAGTCAAACCATCCTACACGACGTGGACGTCCAGTTGTTGTTCCATATTCATGACCAACTTCACGGATACGTTCACCCACTTCATCAAATAGCTCAGTTGGGAAAGGACCATCACCAACACGACTCGTATAGGCCTTACATACACCAACGACCTTGTTGATTTTAGATGGACCAACCCCTGAACCGATTGTAACACCACCCGCAACTGGGTTTGATGACGTTACAAATGGGTAAGTACCTTGGTCAATATCAAGCATAACCCCTTGAGCTCCTTCAAAGAGGACACGTTTACCTGCATCAAGAGCGTCATTCAAGATAACGGATGTATCTGTGACATATTGCTTAATTTGTTGTCCGTAAGCGTAGTATTCTTCAAAAATCTCATCGAATGATAATTCTTCAGCCTCATACATCTTACTGAAAAGACGGTTTTTCTCAGCTAAGTTTGTTTTCAAACGATCAGCAAAGATTTCTTTGTCCAAAAGGTCTGCAATACGGATACCTACACGCGCAGCCTTATCCATATAGGCAGGCCCAATACCCTTGTTAGTTGTACCAATCTTATTATCACCTTTAGCAGCTTCTTGCAGTTGATCAAGTTTAATATGGTACGGCAAGATAACGTGCGCACGGTCAGAAATACGAAGGCTCTCTGTTGACACACCTTCGGCATGAAGATATTCCAACTCTTTGACAAGTGATTTAGGATTGACCACTACACCGTTCCCGATAACAGAGATTTTCTCTGGGAAGAAAATACCTGATGGAATCAAGTGCAATTTAAATTTCTTACCATCGATAACAATCGTGTGACCTGCATTGTCTCCACCTTGATAACGTGCGATCACTTCGGCATCTTGACTTAGGAAATCTGTAATTTTCCCTTTACCTTCATCACCCCACTGGGTACCCACAACAACTACTGATGTCATATTATTTTGATAACGGACAGCTCCACCTTTACGAGGCTGTCCCCACCTTTCTTGAAAAACTTCACGGTGGGAATTTCACCCACAAGTTTCGCGTTACAGTTTATTATAGCAGAAAAAAGGCTATTTGTTCAACGTTGAAAGCGTTTCTTACAAAATATTCTGACAGTTATAGCTAAGATTGCAACTCGTTATTTACAATCTCTTTTTTATCCTTACATCTTATATAGAACTACCAGCTATTTTATGACCAAATAATTCTACTAGCTATTTAACCTGCTTCATATAATGATTTAACTGCCTTTGATTCTTTAAAATAATTGTCTTGTCAGAATAATTTTTAACAACTGTATGATATTGCTCGACATATTTTTTGGAACGTCCGTCTAATAAAATCCATTTCACAAATGCAAAATCAAATTTTTCATTACAGTCTTCTGCCATGCTAGGACGTGTCTTTCCCCTATATGTTAAATAGCGCCTAAATGCCCGATAGAGACAATTAACTCTGTTAAAGTTGAAAAAGACAATACAGTCAGCTTCCCTCATCCGTTCTTCATAAAGACAGGCCGAGTAATTCCCTTCAATAATCCAATCACGTTGTAGCATAAATGTTGATATATCGTCAGTCATTTCATCAACTGTTCGCTCTTGCCAATTTGATGTAAAATGAATTTTATCTAAATGAAGAACCTCACAATTGTAGTGTTGACCTAAAAAGTTTGCCAAAGTAGACTTTCCAGAGCCGCTATAGCCAATGATTGCAATTTTCAACACAGGTCTCCTTTTTCAATTCTGTTTCCTGACTAATATCATAACACAAAGCATATATCTTAGAAGGAATTATCATTTGGAACAACTCTCGTTTGGACAAACAAGCACGTAAAGTTCTGTTTAAAGTGAGTTCTTTCTTAGAAAAATAAAAAAAAAGACCTACAATCAAGTCTCTTTTCGATATTAAACTGCCCCCTACAGGTAGTTTATAGAGATTTATACATATAGAGAAAAGGATTTTTATTGATTTTATGCGATTTTAGTATCTTTATATTTTAAAAGAATTTTTGTTTCGCAACAAATTCGCAACAAGTTTTGTTTCATATTTTATCTTATACTACATAGTTAAATATAATTTTTAATAAAGTAATTTAATAACAATAATATAGATAAAAGGGAGAGAATGAATGCTGAGCTTATCACAAGACTAACGCTCATATAATTCAGTAAAAAACTTAAAGCATATAAAATTAATAATCCACTTATCCTAGAGATTGTTGACTTGAGAGATATTAACGAAGATATTGTTTTCGTTGATACCTGTTTATTAAAATATATATTTAGGACAAATTGAATTATATAAAATATAAAGACATATAAAATATAGGCTATAAGATAAACTACGGGCAAGTTTGATAAGAAAAATAAAGGCAAGGCAATAACTAATAAGAGAAATAATCGATAGTTAACTAACTTTTGTAGTTTGTCTGTATGTATAGAATAGGATAGGATACTGATTATTTGAAAAAGAAAATAGAAAGCTGTGAAATATCGTTTATCAATACCTTTTTCCAATAAAAAGGATTGCCACAATTGAAAATGTGCTTGAAAAAATAACTGTGTTAATAAGTCAAAAACAATAATAACTCTAAGAATACTATTTTCTTTTAGCTCTTTAAAACTTATAGAAATTTGTTTCTTAAAAGTATCTATATTTATTTTTTCTTTATAGTAATCTCTATCTTCTTGGAAGAAAAAGCCAATATCAAAAATAGATAAACAAACTAATATTATAGCAATAATATATATTTTTATACCTATCATAAAATATAGAATACCACCTATACCACTACCGATAATCATAGATGCAAATTGAATTTTATTATCTTTAGAAATAAAAGATTCAATAAGTTTATCATTAGATGAACGTTTCAATTTATTTATTAAATAGGAATCCAAAGTACCGCTTTCAAATGCTGCTGCAATCCCATATATAAACCAAGCTAAATATAAAAAATAGAAGTTGGAAGATATAAGGACAATAAGAAACATAATTATTAATAAAACTCTTGATGATAAGTATAAATACTTTCTTGACCAATTGTCTGATAGCATTCCACTTGGAAATTCAAACAATATAATTGCTAGACTGTATGCAGACTGTATTATTAATATTTGAGAAATTGATAGTCCTTTTTCTAGTAATAAGACTGTAAGTATTGAATGAGGTAGTGTATAGGCAACTGTAACTAAGAAAGTTGCAAATAGATAATGAAAAATTTGTTTTTTAATCATCTAGTGTGCCACCACATATACTACAGTTAGGGTCCTTGGTATTAGGTAGGACATACTTTTCAAAGGAGTTACTATTAATACCCACTCGAGCATTAAGGGATTTTATACTATCATTATTACCTGCAAAATATTGAATAATATCCGATAGCGCTAAATCACATGCTAGTGAATTATTAATAATACTTGATGGTGAGGCATATTGTTTATGCAACTGTGCCATTGTTTCATCATTAGAATTAATCTCGCCGTTGATTGAAAATGTTCCATAACAGAAAGGACAAGAAGTTTTGTGAGGAATAACAAAAGGACCGATTACAGCAATATCATTTAAATAACCAATATTTACAAATGGAACATTATTGGTGAGAAAGTATTTTGATGATATTGAAACAGCAGTATCGTCATCTCCAGATAATATCCCAAACATTGAATTAGTATCTTTGCCCTCAAGAATATTATTGATATTATTAGTACTTATAAACTCTGTATATACTTCAATATCAAGATTAGGATTACGTAATTTTAGTGCATCAGCAATTACTTCTGACTTGTATTTTCCGATATCGTTTATCGTAAATAGAAATTGTCTATTTAAGTTACTTCTTTCAATTTTATCACCGTCGATAAGAACTAATTTTTTAGGAGAGTAGACCGATAAAGCATAACTCATAAAGTTTCCAATGCCACCACAACCAATAACGACAAAGGTTGTTTCTTTAAATTTAGTTAGAACATCTTGAACGTTATTTATTATTAGGTCCAGATAAAGTCCGTTTTTAAATTCCATAGTATCTTCTTTTTGGAAAACAGCTTTACTAGTAGTGATTAATTTATTAGCTACTAATTTTTTAAAAACCGACTTATCAATATTATTACTATCTAACCAGTTTAAGATTTCATCTTCATCTTTTTCTGTAAGTAGAAATTCTAGAATCTTTAGTGATAAATTGAATTCATCATCATTAACTGTATATTGTTTACTGCCAATACCAATTAAGTTTTCATTAGATTTTAGTGTAGTAGCGGTTAAGCTTGTTTTGTATTTCATAAATTAATCCTTCCCATTTATAATAAAAAAAATCTATTTAACTATATCAAGAGATATAGCCAAATAGATTAAACCGATTAACCAAGTGTGGTTAGTTCAAGATTGTCCCTTTTATATTGGGTACCTCCTTCATATTTTTAGACAATTATACACCGCATGGAAAATAATGTCAATTCAAAAAATTCTGAACTTTACTTTTTTTAATTTTTGTTATTTGTTTTTATTTTCATATTGGTTGAATTATGTTGTATCTAAAGTATTAAATTATATTCTCATAGGATTCTAGTTATTGAACTTAGGGGTGGTTTTCATTGGTTACTTTTAGGTTACTACCTTTTTTATTTGCTTCCCACCACCTCAACTGACGTTCATTACTATCTATCATTTCCAAAATAAAATAGAGCTCATCTTTCATTGATTGAGGGAATTCTATTGCTTGTATGGCTTTTTCAATTATAGGAATTGAAATATGTTTTTTTAAGGCTACATATATAATTAAATATATTGAATCTTTGTTCTCCAAGCCTCTTATCAGTGATTCCTTTTCATCAAATATTATATATCCATGGTCAATCTGGTATTGGAAAGACTAGTCTTGCCTATGATTTGGTTGCAGAGATAGTTTTACAAGCAGAAAAACAAGGTTTAAATTGGAAAACTTATAATGCAGGCTCAAAAAATATTTTTGATGAATATTTTGGAGAAGAAATTATTGTTCTTGATGACCCTCGTTATGATAGTTTACTACCGTCAGATTGGCTTAAATTGCTTGACCCATTGAATAAATCGTATCTCTCTGCTATGCATTTTCAATATCTTTGTATACTGTGATTGAGCGATTTTATAGGCTTTAGGGAATTTGAAAATATTAAATTAATCTATATAAATTATATTTCGAAACATATTTCATATATCTTTACTTTCAAGCAATAACTCCAATGGAGATTTATCTCTAGCTACTTCATAACCTGGTTCGTAAGAATTAGATAGTCCACTATTTGGAAATCTAGGATCAACATATAGTTCATCTCCATTAGAGTCATAGAGAACTTTACCACGTGTTAGATATAGTAAATCATTTAAACTATCTTCATTTTCAGATAAAAAGTTTTCAATTTGGTGTATTGATTGAATCAACCTTGTTATTTTCTCATCATATTCATTTGATTTTAGAATAGTTTTTTCAAACTCTATCTCTGATGGGCTTCCAAAAAGTTGAGTAGGTGTGGCAGCAAAAAATACGGCTATCTTTTCTAAATTGGTAAATGTCGGATACGCTGTTTGATTTTCAATATTAGAAATAGTTTGTGCCGATATTCCTAATTCTTGTGCTAGCTCTTTCTGAGACAGCTTTTTTTCTTTTCTCAATCTAATTAAGTTTGGTGCAAAATTTTCTATCATATTACCATCCTCGTAAATTTTTATTTATATTATAACATTTTAAACATATTAATAACACGAAAAATATTGACAGCAATTATATAATAAGTTAAAATGTTTATATAAAAATAAAAATGTTTTTATATATTATATATTATTTAAAAGGAGAGAAAATGCATTGGTTTGAATACAAAGAAGTTGTCGAAAAGGTGGAAGGACTCAATTCTGTGTCTACCTTAAAAAAATGGCGTTTAAAAATAGAAAATTTAACGAGCTATAGTTTCAAGGAATCACGTGTAAAAACAGGTAAAAGTTCCTATAGTAAAATCTATCTTTTTAATGATGATGAGGTATATAAATTCCAAATGATTGCTGATTTAAAAACAGAGATAGGTTTAAACAATGCCATACTTAAGGTATATGCACCAAGTAGAGCTTCTCCCAAAACAATAGAAATTCAATTAAAAGAATTATCTTCTCGAGTTAACTATTTATCTGACAGTCTTGAAAATGTCATCAACAAACAGCATTCTTTTGACTTACAATTGAATATTACAAAGAAACATATTTCATCATTAGAATCCCCAAAAAAGAGAAGATTATTTGGAAAGTGAGGACGGATGGTATAAGTGAGAATGGGCGAGTGGTCAGCACGGTAGCCCATTACCTCACGTAGATGCCATACGGCTGATCATTTCCTATAAAAATTCCCCCTCTACTAATTCCGAGAAACCATTTGACATAAAAAAGAATGCTGATTAATCAACATTCTTTTTATAATGTGTTTTATGAAATGCCAATCCTTTGACTGTTTGGCTACCAAAAAGCTACCAAAAATATCTAGGCTTTATTTTTCTTAGCTTGTCAGCAATCGCTCAGAAAAATTTTTTAAAATCTATTGACGGAAGCATGAAAATTTTATATACTATATGCAACTAGATTACCACTAAATTTTCACTAGTGGTAACTAAATCTATTATTGGAGGTTCTATTATGTTAAATTTAGAACAATATAAAAATGGATTGGGACTTGTCTACAAATTTGGTGAGAGATTTGATGGAGAACTTAGTGCTAGGGAAGGAATAAATATTTATGCTCTTCACGCAAAGGAACACGATGGAAAAGTCCTCTTAACCATGGAAAGAGGACCAAGAAAAGAATATAGACATATGATTAAAAAAGTCATTCTTACTGTAAAAGATGGTAGCTATGCAATAATTGCAGATGTGGAAGATACAAGCAAAGGAACAAAAAAAACAATCCCAGATGGCTATACAGTTCCGTCAATCTGGGAAAAAGAGCCTGAAAACATGCACTGGTTCGCACTTTATAATGTAGAGCGCATAAAAATAGAGCCGAACACCTACACTTGCGTGACTGGCAAAGATTTATTGCAAAGTATCGCTGGGAATGCTTATATGGTATATGTTACACTCTAAGAAAGAATAACGCAGTCATTTCTAAGATAAGCTCATAAGATTATTCTTGTGGGCTTTTTATTTTGTAAAAGGGGTTCTCTCAAATCTCTTTTACAAAAAATCATATTTTTTAAACTTCTTCAGTATTTTCCGGACCACCCCATCTATACTTATTAAAATTATCTGCTTCATCTACATTTTAGTTATACCAACTTCATACGAACTGATAAATTTTTTTAATTCCTCTTTTGTATTTTTCATTTGAACAAGGGATTTTTTTAGGTCCTTTTGGTTTTTCTTGTCCATATCTAATTCGGTCTCATAGTCAAGATTATCTAAATTTGATATAGAATTATTGAACTCATTATAAAAAGTTTTTGCCAATTCAATATCATTATTTTTATTTAGTACAAAAACTTTTACGACCGTTAGCAACTTCGAACATAATATAATATTTTGTGTAGGGTTAACCAACACTTTTTTTACTAGTACAAAAGTGCTACTACTCATCATACCAATATTTAATCCTAACAAGGCACCACCACCAGCTATTACCATTGTGCCACCTGCAACTCCAAAACCACCAGCTGCAATAGCACCTCCTCCGATATATGCTAAAACAGCATTTGTTAATGCAACCCCATAAAGTCCTGAAAATTGACTTCCGAATAATGCCACTGCAATTTGTGGTGCAAATACTGCACCAAGACCAGAAAATAATAATGCCAAACCTATGCCTGCCAAAGCTGTGTTAATATAAAAATTCTTTTTTTTAGTTATTTTTCTAAAAGACTTTTTATAAGTTTTTTTCATTTCTGAGTACAGCTCTTTGGACATAAAATTGCTAACAATAAATTCCTCTAACCACGAATTTTTTGAATTATATTTTAATTTACTTTTTTTATTGCTTGTATCCAGTGGATAATATGGTTCAAAAACATATGTCTCCAAAATAACTAAATCAAGCCAAATGGAATTCGACTCAACTTCTTTTATAGAAATCCAATTTTTTAATTCCTCTTCATCTTTTACCCACTCAATAATATAATCTTGGTATGTCTCTGAAAAAACTAACTCAATACCATTTTGCCATTCATTCAACCATTTGGTCTTTTCTTCTTTTAAAGTTGGATTTTTCTCATTTTTAATATCTTCAACGGTTTTTAAAAACTGAAAATTATAGAGAATTTCAGTTTGATCCATATCTAAGCCTAATAATTCTAGTGCTTCCAAATTTCCACTCCTTCTAAATTTTATATAGATAGTTCAAGTTATATTCCTAACAGTAACTAATCTTTCTTATTCATCAAAAATTGCTTTAAAACACTAATAATTTCTTTTTTCTCCTTTTCTGTCAGTTCATACTCCCTTAATAAACTAACAATTTCTTCTAGTCCATCATCGCGTCCTTTCAATGTTTCAAAAGAAGTATTAAATATTTTAGCTAGTTTCTCTACTGTTTCATCTTTTGGATTTCTTCCTCCGTTTTCCCACCTAGCATACTGGGCTTGAGCCACACCTAACTTTTCAGCAACTTCTTTTTGAGTAAGTCCTGCATCTAAACGGGCTTTTTTTATATTATCTTTTAACATTTTAAGATTCCTTTCGCTTTTATATTGACTTATAACCAAAATGGATGTATTATGTTCATACAACCAAAATGGTTATATGAAAACAAAGCATACAAAATAGGCAATACTAGTTAGCTTATGAATATGCAAAAACACCCCAGAAAGCTCTGCAAAGCGTTCTGAGGATTTCGTTTAAAACCAACACAATTATACCAAAATGGTAATACAAAGTCCATAAGAAGCGAAATATGGCTAGATTGAGAATACTATGACAACTACACATTACACAATAAAAGATAATAATATTAGCAATACTCATTCATTCTATTCACCTAGTTTAGAAACAACTATTCTAGTAAATGATGATGTATTTAATGACATTCGAAACGAAGAAATTGAGCTCCGAGCTCTTGAGTTACTCTCGAGTTTTCTAGACAAGTATTTTAGTTAGTTTATAAACCAGTTAATTTGGGATTGGGAGACAAGTGCAAGGGCGCAAGCCGAAGGCAAGGCGCCCGAGACACGAAGTTCTCCCAATCTCCTACTAAAAAACTGGCGTTTCTAACAGCCAGCAAAAAGATACACTTAAGGCAACGTCATAAGTAACGAGTCGTCGGCAAAACTCAATACCATCAACGAGTTACGCTTATTTCAGACATAAAAAGGAGGTGTTACAGCTGAGAAATACTATTCAATCTCTACGAAAATATCAAAGCAAAGTAGATTTATCAAAACTAGAAAAATCAATTTATATCAGTATTGACCGATTAACAGTAATCTTTGATAGTGACCATCAATCACTTAGACGGATATTTCGTGAATTAAAAAAATCAATTGACAGTAATATTCAAGATTTTCACATACAAGATAATCTAGGAGAAGACTATTTTACTCTTTATAAAATGATTGATGAAGATAGTATCAATCTTATTTTCTTTCAACTAGCGACTTATGGTGGCTACGAGGTCATACGATTAGACTTCAACCCAAACTCTCTGAAAGAATTTGAGGCTCTACAAGTGTGGAGGCAGATTATGAACTACGCTCGATTGAATCGATTAGAAATTAGACTATCACGGTTAGATCTTGCTTTTGATATCTTTAACAGACCAGAAATAGTCTTTTTACAACATATCAAAGGTGGAGTTAGCCATAAAATATTCTATGGTAGAGGAGGAAACATAGAAAGTAAATATTGGGGTGCTAGTGGTAGCAACGTTCAAGTACGTTTGTACGATAAGAATATAGAGGTATTAAGTCATAAAAGAGCTGATAAATTAAATATAAAGAGTAAGCCTTTTTGGTGGCGGTTAGAATTCCAACTTCGGACAAAGGCTATAAACGAAGAGACCATTTCAGAGATTTCTAAACGATTGGAGAATTTCAGCTTTTTTAGTCTTTCAAGTGTTCCAGATGACAGCAAAGCATTTGCTTATATCTTCCTTAATGAACCAGCACTCTTACCCGAATTATTCCCCTATCTGAAACCTAACACTATAAGAGTTAAAAAGACTAGGCTTCGAAAACACCTCAAAGCATTTGATAGTAGCTCATTTTCTTTAGAGCTTCAAAATGCACTTAAAGAACAAACCCCACGATTAAATAATGAACTAAAACAATTAATCGGAGAATTCCTAGAACTTACTAGCAAAGGAGAAAATGATTTATGAACGATAAACTAACTATAACAGTACAAGAAATTATGGATTTAGGCTTTTCAAAATGGACTGCTTATAATATTTTACGGCAAGCTAAACATATTATGGTTGAGCGTGGTTTTGATTTCTATAACAATAAAGGACTTGGAACTGTTCCAGTATCAGTTGTAGCAGAAATACTTGGATTGGAGGAACTTCATGTCAAAAACTAGGTATACTGGTGTTACTAAAGATGATAAAACTGGAAAATATACTTATTATTTCAAAGCTGGGGTAGACCTAGCTACTGGTAAACCATATCAAGAACGTAGACGTGGTTTTCAAACTGCAAAAGAAGCCTTTGAAGCACGAACTAGGGCATTGAATAAGGTACAACAAAAAGGAAGCATCAAGCACACTCAATGGACTTTTAAACAATTTATGGAAGAAGTATTTATGCCAAATTATTACGCCACTACGAGTCCGGATCTTGAACGAAGACGTCAAGTTATATTTGATGAATTTATTCAATACTTTGGCAAGAAAAAGCCTAGAGAAATTACGACTTATGATGTAATAAATTATAGAAATAATTTATTAGAGAGATATTCAAATTCATATGCAAGAAACAAAATGACATTACTCAATCAAGTTTTAAAAACCGCAAAAAAATATGGTTTGATTTTTCATGAAGTCCCTACGAGTAATATTAGTCCTATTCCAATCACAAAAAAACATATAGATTTTTGGACAAAAAACGAATTTCGAAAAGTGATACACTCCCTTGATAAAGAAAGCTATTTTGAGCACTTTGTTTACACACTCTTTTGGCTTTATTATTTTACTGGAATGCGTGTAAATGAGGCGACTGCTCTTTATTGGGAAGATGTGGACTTTGAAAAGAAAACTCTAACCATCAATCACAACTTACAGTATATCAATCGTGAAAATTGGGTACGCCGTAACATGCTAAAGACTGAAAGTTCTAGGCGTACCATTGGACTTGATGATAATACTCTAAACGTGCTTAAAGAGTGGAAAGAACGACAAGCAAAAGTCGATAAAATACCATTCATTCTGTCACTTGATGGAAATCCATATTGTAAACGTAGTATTAGAGACCAGATTATAAAATACGCTAAGCGTGCTGGTGTTAAATACATTCAACCAAAAGGTTTAAGACACTCCCACGCATCATTACTCATTAATGAGTACAATGTAAATGCCCTATATATTCAAAGACGATTAGGTCATTCTGATGTCAAAACTACACTTAGTATTTATAGCCATCTATACCCAAATGCCGATTCCGAATTAACAGATAAACTCAATCTCATATCAAGTGATTTTATCGATTAAATCTCTTTGGCTACCAAAATAGCTACCAAGAGACAGAATTATTACCCAAAAGCCTTATTCCAAAGGGCTTTTTTCATATTTTCCCACTATTTCTAATAGGGGGTACGAACGTACATAAAATATTGTGACATCCCTTGTGAGGGCTTGGATTACGGTATGACGGTTAAGTAAACTCATAAAAATCCCCGTGGTGTCGCTTTTAGAAGCTATAGTCATGTACGTTTACAGAAGATAACTATATTCATAAAACTTAAAAGGAGAGTACAATGAGTACATTTAATTTAACTGACGATACAATCAAACTTGGTGAAGTGAATCTTGATAAAACACAATTTTCACTACCTAAAAGAACAATTATTCTCTCTGCTAGAGCCAGTTATATCCACGATATGGTAAATGGTGAATCTGTTCCTACTGATAAACTTGCTAAAATAACATGTCACATGCAAGACGCTGATAAAGTGAAAGTATTAACGGAGATGGGACTCTCTGCTGAAGATCTCAAAAGCATTACGGTGGAAATACACGATAATTTAGACAAGATTGGAAAGTTAGCTGAAGATGACGGATTAATTGGACTGACTGTCGAGCTAATTGACCCCCAAGTTCGATTATTATGGAACATGTCACGTAGAGGATGGTCTGGTGTTAAAATTGTTGTATCAGATATTAAAATTATTCAACTAGTAGATAATGATGATAAATAGCGTTAAAATTGACTACTTCGCTGTTACAGTGAAGAAACTACTTCCGCACGAAGTGATTGAAACTATACTTCAAATTCCCCTAGAACACTTCACTTTAAATGCATGGGGGATTAATAAATACCAAAGTCACTATGCTTGTTCAGAAATTAAGGTTTATTTTAACAATAATAGTAGTACGATGGGAGTATATATTGAGCTCAAAGGAAAGGGGTGTCGTCAATATGAAGAATTTCTAAATGGAAATAATAATAACTGGGTATTTCTGATTAATCGTTTAAGCGAACACTCTGCCAATTTTACAAGAATTGACATTGCTAATGATATCTATGACCGTTCTCTCTCTGTTCAAACCTTATATTCATATTGTAAACGAGGGCTATGTGTTACTCGAGCAAAACACTTCGAATACCATGAGAGATCAATCCTTGAATCAGGAGAACGTGTAGGTGAGACAATAGCCATTGGTTCAAGAGGTAATCAACAATGGTGTGTTTATAATAAATTGATGGAACAAAAGGGACAAGGTAAACTTGTGGGTAATACACCTTATTGGATTAGAGCTGAACTAAGATGTTGGCAAAAAAAGGCGAATATCATTGCTAATCAAATTAACCTTCATCGTCCTCTAACAACAATTTATTTTGAAGCCATTAATGGACATTATCGATTTGTTGTTCCAAATGCTAAAGATACTAATCTTAGAAGACGCACTTGTGTTAAGTGGTGGAAAGACTACATTGGTACAAAAAATAAAACTGTACTAAGCATCTCTCGAACTAAACCAACATTGAAAGATTCTGAAAAATGGACAGAAAAACAGGTTTCGAAAACTTTAGCAAAATTATATTTAGCAAAATATAAAGCCTACAATTTTGAAAAAGCAGACAATTTTATCTATAACTTGCTTCAACGAGGTATGAATAAACTGACAGAAAATGACGAAAAAGAGATTGAACAATACATAAGAGAGCAACAAAGTTCATCTCTTTGGGGAATAAAAAAAGACGACTCATAAAAATAATGAGCCATCTTCAATAAAACTACAATTATTATAACATAGAAAGGATAGAAATATGGAAATTCAAAGCACCATTTCAAATAAAGAATTAGTACAACTGGGATATCGAAAAGCAACTGCTGATGCGATTATACACGAGGCAAGAGAGTTACTGGTCTCAAGAGGGTATAAATTCTATGAACGCAAACGATTAATGGTAGTACCTAGAAATATTGTCTCAGAAGTTTTAGGGATGGAGCTATGATATGGCTTATGTTTCATATAGTCAACGAGGTAAAAAAAAATTATGGGCTTATACTATCCGTCAGGGTAATAAAAGCTTAGAATATCAAAGTGGGTTTAAAACAAAAAAAGAGGCTAAACTAATTGCAGAAAAAATTCTGCATAAAATAAATACTGGTAGTGTTATTCGTCAAAACATGTCACTACCAGAATTATATCAGGAATGGTTAGATTTAAAAATTTTACCAAGCAATAAAAGTCAGCAAACTAAAGACAAGTATATAATGCGTAAAAATATAATCAAACGATTATTTGGAAGTAAGCCCATATCTAAAATTAAAGCTAGTGAATACCAGAAAATTATGAACGACTATGGACAAACTGTTTCTAGAAACCATTTAGGAAGATTAAATAGCAATATCCGATCCTGTATTAAAATGGCTATTGCAGACAAAATATTCATCGAAGATTTCACCTATTCTGTAGAATTATTTTCAAATAAAAAAGGGCAGGATAGCTCTGATAAATATTTACATACAGTGGAGGATTACAAAATCGTGATGGATTATCTAGTTCAAAAATGGGATTATAGCAAGTCAATTGTCCCTTATATTATCTTCTTTCTTTTTAAAACAGGACTTCGTTACGGAGAGTTAGTAGCTCTGACATGGGATGACATTGATTTTAATAAAGAAATAATCAGCACCTATAGAAGATACAATACATCAATCCACCAGTTTACCCCCCCTAAGAACAAACCATCTGTTCGTAAAATACCTATTACAAGAGAATTAGTAAAAGTCTTTAAGCAATTAAAAAAATCCCAAGCCAAAGTCAACAAAGAACTGGGGCTAATCAATCCCTACAATTTAGTTTTTCAGCACTTTGGATATCAACACGATATACCTGATATTGCAACTGTAAATAAAGCCATGAAAACAATGCTATTAGAACTTGATATTCGTCCTTTAATAACAACTAAAGGGGCTAGACATACTTTTGGTAGCTATCTATGGCATAATGACATTGATCTCGGTGTTATAGCAAAAATTTTAGGGCATAAAGATATCGCCATGCTAGTTGAAGTATATGGACATACTTTAGAAGAAAAAATCAATGAAGAATTTATAACTATTAAAAAATTAATTTAAATCAAATTTAATAATATCTCGTTTATTTAGTCATCTAATAAGAATTTCACTATCATTACAAGGAATATCCAAGTTTAAACTATGAAGTAAATCTTGGATTTCTTTTTTGTTTTCATTACAACATTTTGGTCCAAACAAAATTTGTGTGTTCTTAAAAATATTACTATTCAAGTTAATATCGAAATATTCTAATTTAGGACTAGTCATGGGTAATGCTCTAAACATATAATTACCAAAATTTTCTCCCTGTTCTTTTAAAATTTCATATATTTCAGAAAGACTCCAAGGTAAAACGGAAATTGAGAATCGGTGTTCTTTTTGAAAATCCCACTTCGTCGTCTTATATTTCCCATTTAAAGTTAAATCAATATTCGTTGTTTTTTCTTCAACCGATACTACTTTCGGATTTATTAATGATTTATCGTCAGTATATTCCATACTTATTAAATCCGGAAGGTAACCGTTTGTTGGGGTTACTGGAGTTTTAAGTGGGTTTAATAGTGGTAAAATGTCTACCAGACTTTCACCATCAAAACTAAACTTCTCTGTTTCAAAAACATCTAGGACAGTATTGAAAGAAATTGCAATCATTGCTCCTTTACAATCATCGCCGTACATATTCCATTGAGGAATATTATCATATTGTGTTGTCCAACAAGAAACATAATTGAAACTACCTATTGTTCCGAAATCAGAAGTTTTTTGTTCGTTAGGGTCATCAACATATCCTAGACTTTTAAACCTTAATGTTTGATTTTTCAAAATCAGCTTTAATGTTTCAATAGAGGTGTAGTGGTATATAGTAATCATATGTTCTCCTTTTATTCATTTATTTCGTACACGTTCTCTTATGACAAAGATATTCACTCCCGGCTACCTCTTACTAATCAGCAACTATTATTTTATTTTCGAACTTGTTTCCCTAATATATAATATACTAACAAAATAAACTACAATACTCCATCTATTAAAAAATTTGATGTAACTCAAGGACTACAATACAATATTTGAGATTATATCCCTTGTTGATTAACTAAACTACAAATAAACAGAGAAGAAGTAACATTTCTTCCTCACTGCCTATATTTTGATAACTATCAATATAAGTTCTATATCCTATAAATATGATGAGTCAATTTCTGTTTTCTATTTTTATTGATTTATATCTATTTTCCCTTCACTATTAAAAGTAACTCTACCAAAAGAATCAGAATCGTAACAAATTTCGTAACAAATCCATTTTATATAAACAAAAAAGTCTGCTATTACAGACTTTTTTGTTTATTTTTAGATGCCCCCTACATGGATTTGGAAAGGATTTTCATATTGAGAGTAATTAAAAATATTGAAATATAAGTGATTTTAGGGAAGTACTTTTAGGTATTTCCAATGTCATGATTTAAAAATGGGGCAAAAGTGGGGCAAAAACGAATGACTCTCATTTGGTTTGAAAACCTATAATATCTAATGATTATGCTATACTAGAAATATAGTGTTGTTATCAATAAATATCAGTGCGAGACTAATCGGAGGATAAAATGGAAAAACAAATTAATGAAAAAATTATCGAAATGGATAGGGAATATCCCTTTTTATTTTGCTTTAAATCAGATTTTTGGATGGAATAGTAGATGATAAGACAAAATATCTTTGAAGATACAAAAAGACAAACGCCAAAAATGACGTTTGTCTACGTTCTGAGGTAGCCTTTAGGCTCCCTTTTTTCTTAGAAAATACCGATGAGTAATTGCATGCCAAGACTAGTCAGGATGATAGCGATCCAGCAAAGGGCTCCAAGAAGAATGGATTTTCCACTGGATTTGATCATAGCAACGAGGTTAGTTTTGAGACCAATAGCACTCATAGCCATGATGATGAGGAATTTGGAGAGCTGTTTGAGAGGTGAAAAGAAGCTATTGCTAACACCAAAAGAAGTAAGGACGGTAGTTAGCAGAGAAGCTAGGATGAAGTAGAGAATGAAAACGGGGAAGATTTTTTTAAGCTTTACTCCTTGGTTGTTGTCTTGTTGACGGCTTTGCCAATAGGAGAGGAAGAGAGTAATAGGGATAATAGCTAAGGTACGAGTCAGTTTGACAATGGTTGCAGATTCTAGAGTATTGGTATGATACAGACTATCCCAGGAGCTAGCTGTGGCTGTTACAGAGGAAGTATCGTTGACCGCAGTACCCGCAAAGAGAGCAAAACCTTCGTTGGAGAGATGGAGCCAAGAACCTAGAGTTGGAAAGATAAGAGCTGCCAAGACATTGAAGAAAAAGATAACAGAAATGGCTTGGGCTACTTCTTTTTCCTTGGCGTGAATAACAGGAGCAGTCGCTGCAATGGCAGAACCGCCACAGATAGAAGAGCCTACACCAATCAGGGTAGCTAGCTTTGTATCCAGATTAAAAAAGCGTTGGAAAAAGAAAGCTATAATCAAAGCAATTGAAATAGTTGAGAGGATGACAGGAAGGGAAGATTTTCCAACTGCGAAAACTTGTGAGATATTGAGTCCAAACCCAAGCAAGATAACAGCATACTGAAGCAATTTTTTGGAGCTATAAGTCAAACCAGCATCCAGTTGTTTATAGGGAGTGAGAAAGGGGTAGAGAATCATTCCGATAAAAATGGCGAAAACAGGTGCTCCCACAACAGGCAGAAAGCCTCCTAAAACCCAAGAGATGATAGAAATGATAAGACAGGCTAACAGTCCTGCCCAATTTTTTGATAGAAATGACATAAAAACCTCCGAAAATAAATACTTCTTATTATAATCTTATCTGTCAGAAAAGTAAAATAGAAAGTAGGAATAAGGTTGTAAATTAACGGAATTTTGCGGTCAGAGAGCTTTTGTAGTTCAATAGATATATGTTCTTTGACCAATAAGGATGCAAATGTGGCATATGTTATTGAAAAAAAAATGAATTTGATGAGCCTGGATATGTGAAGTAATTATGTGAGATAAGAAAATAAATAAGAGAGTTGAAAATGTACTGCACCCCAAAAGTTAGACAGAGAAAATCTAACTTTTGGGATCAGTACATATCCTCGCTTTTTTTAATCTAATAGGTCCTTATTTTCAATTAAGAGTTCTAGTGGGGATTTATCTCTTGCTACAATAAAACCAGGTTCATATTGGTTATGAAATGTTCTTTTCGGAGAAGTTGGATCCATATACAACTCTTCTCCGTCTTCTGTGTATAGTTGGTTGCCTCTTGTTAGGTAAAGTAAATCCTCTAAGTACTGTCCATCTGTTTCTAGAAAATGTTCGATGTATTTGACAGCTTTTAAGATTTCACTTACTTTATCAGAGTATTCATTAGTTTCAAGAACACTCTTTTCTAACTCAATCTCTTTACTAGTTCCAAATAGTTGGGTTGGAGTTGCATTAAAATATTCTGCTATCTTATCCAAATTTGCAAAGGTAGGATAGCTTTTTTGTTTTTCGTAATCAGAGATGGACTGTTTACCGATTCCTAAATCTTCCGCAAGTTGAGTTTGACTTACTCCTTTTTCTATGCGTAGTCGTGCCAAATTGGGTCCAAAATTTTGAATAATAAAGGTCATGATAAACTCCTATGTTGTATTTTAAACTTATTCTATCACCTATAAACTTACAAATCAAGTTTTTAGTTGACTACTCAAAATATTTTTTATAAAATATATTTATAACTTACAAATAAGTTATAAACGATACAAATAACTCATATGTTTAGGAATAGTGAGTGAGGAGGAATTTGAGGACGAGACTATGACTATGACTGATGACTATTCGAAGCCTTGGAGCTAGAAATTGTGTGGACAAGGGCAAGGGACGAGCCTGACGGGAAGTCAGGCGAAGTCCTGCAGGCTGCCGTCCAGACAATTTCTAGCCAAGCAAAAGCTGGCTATTCTAACAGCCAGCAAAAAGGTACACTTAGGACAACGTCCAAAGAACGACGGAACGATCAAACGTTGATTTGACGGTGTTTCTGAGGCCTAAAAAATCTAAAAGAAGGGGGGACAATTTTGTTGGTTTCTATACAAGATTTAAGAAGCATTCAAGAACGATGTGAAATAGGAGAATTAGTACAGAGGTTAGATGTCAGTATTGATAGATTAACGGTTATCTGGGATACAGACACTGGTTCCCTAAGACGAATTTTCAAAAATCTGAAACAGGCAATAAGTACAAGAGTTGACTCATTTGAAATACATGATAACGTGCGAGATGATGTCTTTACTTTAGCTAAGGATTTTAATGAGTATGATTCAATCAATATTATATTTTTTCAATTATCCACTTATGGAGGTGAACAATTGATTCGGATTGATTTCAATCCTAACACTTTAAAAGAATTTGATGGAATGAAAGTATGGAGGCAATTAATGTACTTTGCCAGATTGAATTCATTGACGGTACGATTGTCTCGTTTTGATTTGGCATTTGACATTCTCAACAGGCCTGAGATCGTTAATTTGCAACATATTAAAGGTGGTGTTACCCATAAGGTCTTCTATGGTCGAGGGGGCGAATTAGAGACGAAATATTGGGGTTCTAGCGGTAGTAATGTACAAGTTAGGTTATATGATAAGAATAAAGAAATCATTGCTCACAAGCGTGAAGAGAAGCTAGATTTGGCTGTAAATCCGTTTTGGTGGAGACTAGAGTTCCAACTCAGAACCAAAGCGATTGGGGAGGAGATGGTCCAAGATATTATGAATCGACTTGATAATTTCGGATTTTATAAGCTAGATCATATTCGAGTGGAGCAAAGAGCATTTACAATTATCTTTCTCAACAATCCTGAACTGTTGTCATTGGCTTTTCCAAATTTAAAATCAGACAGCATCAAAAAGAAAAAAACAAGAGTCCGCAAACTATTGAGAGAAGAAACGAACCAATTTGCGGAAGAATTAAAAGAAGTATTAATACAGAATCTCCCTAAATTAAATACAGAATTACAACTACTTGTAGGTGAGTTTCTGACTTTAGAAAATCAATAAGGAGGATAACTATGGATAATAATTTAATTAGCAACAAAGAATTAATTGAAATGGGCTATCGCCCTCACACTGCAAATGATATCATCCATCAGGCAAGAGAATTACTTGTATCACGAGGCTATACATTTTATAATCGCAAACGTTTGATGGTTGTTCCAAAAAGTGTTGTAAATGAGATTCTAGGAACAGAGGTGGCGTAATATGGCAAGTGTTCGTTACCGAAAGCGAGGAGATAGTAATTTATGGACTTATGAAATTCGTAACGAAGGAAAAACTGTTGCTCATAATAGCGGTTTTAAAACAAAAAAACTTGCAGAGTCAGAAGCTGAACCGATTCTGCAAGAACTTCGTTTAGGAAAAAGAATTTCTAGAGATATTTCTCTTGCCGATCTATATCAAGAATGGCTTGAACTAAAAATTTTACCAAGTAGTAGGTCGGAAGAAACAAAGAAAAAATATCTTCTCCGTAAAAACACAATTGAAAGATTATTTGGAAATAAAAAAGTCACTCAAATTCGTGCGAGTGAATACCAAAGAATTATGAATAAGTATGGGCAAACAGTTGGTAGAAATTTTCTTGGTAGATTGAATACGGGGATTCATCAGAGCATCCAAATGGCAATTGCTGACAAAGTTCTAATAGATGATTTTACACAACATGTCGAGTTGTTTTCATCCAAAGAACAACAGATGACAGAAGAGAAATATTTACATACAGAAAAGGACTATCTGGATTTACTTTTAGCAGTAAAGAGAAAATTCGATTACCAACGTTCAATTGTTCCTTATATCGTCTATTTTCTATTAAAAACAGGCATGAGGTTTGGAGAGTTAGTAGCGTTAACTTGGAATGAGGTTGATTTTGACAGAGGATTGTTAAAAACATACAGGAGGTATAATACTCTCTCTCATAAGTTTGTTCCACCAAAAAATAAAACGTCTATTCGGATGGTTCCAATAGACGAAGAGTGTATCAAAATTTTGCGCCTTTTACAAACGGAGCAAGAAAGAGCAAACATGGAGTTAGGAATCAAAAATCGATATCGAATGATCTTTCAACATTTTGGATATATTCATTCAGTTCCAGATATTGCAAGCGTCAATAAAGCTTTGAGTGTTCTCTTAAATGAGTTGGACATTTATCCAATTATCACGACAAAAGGAGCACGTCACACCTATGGAAGCTACCTCTGGCACAAAGGGTTTGACCTTGGAGTTATTGCAAAAATTCTAGGGCATAGAGATATTTCAATGTTGGTAGAAGTATATGGACACACTTTAGAAGAGAAAATTTTTGAGGAATTTAATCAAATCAGAGATATCTGGAAAGATTGCTCATAAAAAAATGTGGGGCAAACGATGGGGCAAATGCTCTTAAGACAAGCAAAAAAGCCTTGGTTATCAAGGCTTTTACTGTTGGAGTTTGATGCCCCCTACAGGGCTCGAACCTGTGACCCATGGATTAAGAGTCCACTGCTCTACCAACTGAGCTAAGGAGGCTGGATGCTGTATTGGTACCGATGATCCACGGTTTGTATTGAACCCGCGACGTAAAAAAGCAGGTGGGCGACTCGCTACTAACTTCAGTTGCTTCTGGGTGAGCCAGCCTGCACACTGTTAATAGACCTCTGTCTCCCGATAATACAAAAATTAGTCGGTCAACACTTATATGTGGATTCGTATACCACAGCAATTTCTATGTTTTTATAATACCACTTTTGAAAATTATTGCAAGAGGAAAAATCAATTTTTTGCAATCGTTTTCGTTGATTCCTCTCGTATTACCTAGATAACTTATCGATCCGTTCTTTATTAGCTCCAAGAGCTCTTTCATATTTCCCGGTTTCATTGGGTTGGAAATAATTCACACCTCTTAATTTATCAGGAAGATATTGTTGTTTGACCCACTTTTCAGGATAAGCATGGGGATACTTGTAATCTTGTGCATTGCCCAGTTCCTTGCTTCCAGCATAGTGTCCATCTCTCAAATGACGAGGAATAGGTAAATTCCCTGATTTTCTAAGGTCTGCCAAGGCAGCATCCATAGCCATATAAGCCGAATTCGACTTAGGAGATAAAGCTAAGTCAACAACTACATTAGCAATCAAAATACGCGCCTCTGGGAAACCTACTTTCTGTGCAGCTTCCAAAGCTGTAACCGTGTGAACTTGCGCATCAGGATTAGCTAAACCAATATCCTCGTACGCAATCACAGTCAAGCGCCGTGCTAGACTAGGGAGATCTCCTGCTTCAACCAAACGTGCTGCATAGTGAAGACTGGCATTAACATCAGAGCCTCGAATAGATTTTTGCAAAGCAGAAAGCACATCATAGTGTCCATCACCGTCTTTATCCATGGTGATATAGCTACGTTGTAAACTATTTTCCACTGTATCTAAAGTAATATGGCGAAGCCCATCTTCTGAAGCTGGCGTCGACATGACAGCTAAATCTAAGGAATTATAAGCCGAACGTAAATCACCATTAGTAGCCGTAGCAATAAAATCTAGAGCATCCTCATCTAACTGGACATCAAAGTCAAAGCCACGCTCCTTGTCCTCTAGAACACCTAGGATAGCTTCCTTAATATCCTCGTTAGAGAGTGGTTCCAACTCAAATATTTGTACACGACTACGGATGGCTGGTGTGACAGAAAAAAACGGATTCTCCGTTGTAGCCCCAATCATGATAATATTGCCATTCTCTAAGAGTGGCAATAAAAAGTCTTGTTTAGCTTTATCCAAACGATGAATCTCATCTAGAAGCAGAACTAAGCCACCTGAAAATTTAGCCTCTTCCGCAATTTCCTGCAGGCGTTTCTTGCTATCAACAGTAGCATTAAAGGTTCTAAAAGCAAATTTTGTTGTTCCTGCAATAGCACTAGCTATTGAGGTCTTCCCGATTCCTGGTGGCCCGTAGAGAATCATTGACGACAGCATATTCGCTTCTACCATACGGCGAATAATTTTACCTTCACCAACCAAATGCTTCTGACCAATCACCTCTGAAATTGTACGTGGACGCATGCGTAGAGCAAGATTATCTGGCATCTTCTCTCCTTTTTTAACTGATTTTTTCTTATTATAATAAGCATATACTATTTTGTTATAAAAAGAAATTATAAATAGTTCTTGTCAAACCTAAATTCTTATGATAGAATGTTTTGGTATGTGGTGCTAGCACATCCGTAATAAATTCTACCTAGGAGGAAAACACGAAATGGCTAAAGTATGTTACTTTACAGGACGTAAAACTGTTTCTGGAAACAACCGTTCACACGCTATGAACAAAACTAAACGTGCCGTTAAACCTAACCTTCAAAAAGTTACTATCCTTGTTGATGGTAAACCTAAAAAAGTTTGGGCTTCAGCTCGTGCGCTTAAATCTGGTAAAGTTGAACGCGTTTAATCTTATTGGATATTAAGAGAGATGACTTCAGTCGTCTCTTTTTTTGTTCATCGACTTTCCCTTTTGGCTATACTTATGTTATAATAAAGAACTAACAGATAATTCTTATAGAAAGAAGGTGTCAGTATGGGATTTACAGATGAAACTGTTCGTTTCAACCTAGACGACGGTAGCAAAGATGAAATCAGTAATACTTTGACAAATGTTTACCGTTCGTTGGCTGAGAAAGGTTACAATCCTATCAACCAAATCGTCGGTTATGTTCTGAGCGGTGACCCTGCTTATGTTCCGCGTTATAATGACGCCCGTAACCAGATTCGTAAATACGAACGTGATGAAATCGTTGAAGAACTCGTTCGCTATTATCTTAAAGGAAATGGAATTGACCTCTAATGCGAGTAATGGGACTTGATGTTGGCTCAAAAACAGTAGGAGTTGCGATTAGTGATCCCCTCGGTTTTACAGCCCAAGGCGTTGAAATTATCAAAATTGACGAGGAGGCTGAAGAGTTTGGTTTCGACCGACTAGGCGAGCTCGTTAAAGAATATAAGGTAGAAAAATTTGTTGTTGGTCTTCCTAAAAATATGAATAACACTGAAGGACCACGTGTTGAGGCAAGCAAAGCCTATGGTGACAAAATCAAGGAAATCTTTGGAATTCCTGTAGATTACCAAGACGAACGCTTGACAACTGTTCAAGCCGAGCGTATGTTGGTTGAACAAGCAGATGTCAGCCGTGGTAAACGTAAAAAAGTTATTGATAAATTAGCTGCCCAACTTATTCTACAAAACTACCTCGATCGAATGTTTTAAGAAAGTGTAATAGAGACCTAATAGTCAAATGACAATCTAGTAAACTGCCAAGCAAATATACTAGATTTCCTCACTATTCAGTGCTCTCTACAAAAAGGAGAACAATATGTCACACAATCACGACCACAACCATGATCATGAAGTCATCACTTTAGTAGACGAACAAGGAAATGAAACACTTTTTGAAATCTTGTTGACTATTGATGGACGCGAAGAATTTGGTAAAAACTATGTTCTTTTGGTACCAGCTGGTGCTGAAGAAGATGCTAACGGGGAAATTGAAATCCGAGCATACTCATTCACTGAAAATGAAGACGGTACTGAAGGCGACCTTCAACCAATTCCTGAAGATTCAGATGCTGAATGGGATATGATTGAAGAAGTTTTCAATAGCTTCATCGACGAAAACTAAAAATATTCAATGCCATAGGCAAAGAAATGACTTGTTAAAAAGAGATTGGGATATTGTATCTCAGTCTCTTTTTTAGATATTTTTTTCTTAAATGTAAGAAATTAGAGGAAAATTGACTAAATGGTATTATCTGATATACTTTAAATAAGACAATTAGGGGATAAGACCCTTTTATTTATAACTTTCCAAATGTCAACAAAGGAGTTTAATTGTGAGTCCATACAACGAAGACAATACTTTAGATTCAAGTGGCTACCAAGGTTATCATCGAAGCCACCATCGCTCTCATACACAAGAGAATCAATCCGAAAAGATTGAAGTGACAATTCAGGGACATACAGAAGAATCAAATTCGTCTCAAATAGAGAAAAAAACTAAGATTTCACTTCCATGGAAGCATAAAGGCCATATCCTGATTCTCAGTTTGATTTTGAGTATTTTTAGTATATCAGTTCCCTGCTTTACAGACTTTGCCAATAATATACAGTCTCAAAACCTTTACATTGCAAAAATGTTTGCCAATGGTAGCTTACCCTACTCTGACTTTTTTGCGACAGGCGGCTTCTTTTATTACTTACTAGTTTCTCTGGCTTTCCGTTTAGGATCAACTCTTTGGCTGATTCCTATTCAATTCCTTACCTACTATCTTTCTGGAAGTTACCTCTACAAGACTGTCATGCACATGACAAACAAGAAGGAAATTGCCACTCTAATTAGTATTATTTTCTATGTCACTAATGGAACACTTGGTTTTGGTGGGCTCTACCCTATCCAATTTGCTATGCCTTTTGTCCTAGGTGCCATCTTCTTCTTAACTCGTTACTTTGCGGGTCACAGTCGTGATGAAGCCTTTATTCTTTACGGCTTCGCTGGCACTGCGGGAGCTCTTTTTGAAGCTCGAACTCTTATTTTCTGGATATTGTCACTTGTGACAATCTTCGTTTACAACCTTGTCAACAAGCACTTTGCTCGTGGTTTTTATCAAGTTCTTTGTATTATTTTTGGTAACATTCTAGTATTGTATCTATGTCTTTACTTTATCCTAAATTTACAAATTACATCAGACTATATTAACCAAGTTTTGGTTTACAACTTTACACAACTTGCTGTAGAAAAAAATGACTTTCTACTTACGTTAGCTTACCAAAGTTTTGCTGTCATCGGCTCTGGATTACTTATTGGTGCACTGACTACAAGCAACCACCTTCTTGGCGATGCTAAAGATAAGAGTATCAAGTGGGTACTACTCCTTAGTTTTATCTTTACAGTAGTTTACAGCTTGTTCTCTCAAAGTTTTGGACTTTACAGTATTCTCAACATCGTACCTTATGGTCTAGTCTTGACAGCGCTTTCTTTAGATGATGCTATTAAAAAGAGAGCAGAGCGAACTTCTCACCGACGTCGTAATGGTAACCAGATTCACACACTTAAAGTTTTTGGTATCTTCCTTAGTCGTAATTACTTCTTACCTATTGCAGTCTTTGCATTTGCTTTCGCAATGCCAATCATTATGTTCCTATTTAATTTAGGAAATAATACTGAACGTAGTACTGTTGCAAATTACCTCGCTAAAAATACCAAAAAAGATGAAACTATCTACGTTTACGATTCATCAGCAAAAATTTATTTGGAAAGCGGTCGTAAAGCAGCCTCACAATTTGTTCTTCCAGAACTTAACACAGCTAAATCTAGTCATCAGAAAGCTCTCTCAGATACTATTATCCAAGATTCAGCACAATATATAGTTGTTCAACAAGATACACAACTACCTTCTGATGTTAAATCTACACTTTCAAAAAACTATAAAAAAGCCCCTGTAAAAGGCGTTGAACGATACACTGTTTACGTCTTAAAATAGGTCGAAAAATCAATATATAGTGGTTGAGATAAAAATATACCACAATATATTGATTTTTTTTTGCCTAGTGCTATAATTAGTAACGAGGTGATTTTTAGATGATTACATTAGAAAAAGAAAAGGTTACAATCAACCCTGATATCAAAGTCATCAAACGTGATGGTCGTATGGTTGTCTTTGATTCAAGTAAAATATATGAGGCTATCCTCAAAGCAAGTGAGGCTATTACACCTATCACACCATTAATTGAAGCAAAGTTGGAGGGAATTGCCAACCGTATTGTTGCTGAAATTAATGACCGCTTCACTCAAAATATCAAAATATATGAAATCCAAAGCATAGTAGAGCACGAGTTGCTAGAAGCAAACGAGTATGCTATCGCTCAAGAATATATTAACTATCGTACCAAGCGTGATTTTGAGCGCTCTCAAGCCACTGACATTAATTTCACCATTAATAAACTTGTCAATAAAGACCAGGCTGTTGTTCACGAAAATGCTAATAAGGACAGTGACCTTTACAATACACAACGTGATTTAACCGCAGGAATTGTCGGAAAATCTATTGGACTTAAAATGCTTCCTTCACATGTGGCGAATGCTCATCAAAAGGGGGATATCCACTTCCACGATTTAGACTACAGTCCTTACACACCTATGACTAACTGTTGCTTGATTGACTTCAAAGGCATGTTGGCAAATGGTTTTAAGATTGGTAATGCTGAAGTTGAAAGTCCTAAATCCATTCAAACTGCAACAGCACAAATTTCACAAATCATCGCAAATGTTGCCTCTAGTCAATACGGTGGCTGTACTGCAGACCGTATCGATGAGTTTTTAGCTCCTTACGCAGAACTTAACTACAAAAAACACTTAGCTGATGCTAAAGAGTGGGTAGCTGAAGAAAAACGTGAAGACTATGCACGCGCCAAAACGCGTAAAGATATCTACGATGCTATGCAATCTCTTGAATACGAGATTAATACGCTTTTCACTTCGAATGGACAAACTCCCTTTACCTCTCTCGGTTTCGGTTTAGGGACAAACTGGTTTGAGCGTGAAATCCAAAAGGCTATCCTACAAGTTCGTATTTTAGGACTTGGCTCCGAACACCGTACTGCCATTTTCCCTAAACTCATTTTTACCTTAAAACGTGGACTTAACTTAGAGCCTAGCTCACCTAACTACGATATTAAGCAACTAGCTCTTGAATGTGCAACAAAGCGTATGTATCCAGATGTCCTATCATATGACAAAATCGTTGAATTGACGGGTTCCTTTAAAGCTCCTATGGGATGCCGTTCCTTCCTACAAGGGTGGAAGGATGAAAATGGTGTCGAAGTTAATTCTGGACGAATGAATCTGGGTGTTGTAACCCTTAATCTTCCTCGAATTGCCCTAGAATCTAAGGGAGACCAAGATAAATTTTGGGAAATTTTTGAAGAAAGAATGGGAATTGCCAAAGATGCACTCGTCTACCGAGTTGAACGTGTCAAAGAAGCGACACCTGCTAATGCCCCCATCCTTTATCAGTATGGTGCCTTTGGTCAACGTCTAGGTAAATTCGACAATGTAGATCAACTATTCAAACATCGTCGTGCAACTGTATCACTTGGTTATATTGGGCTTTATGAAGTAGCATCCGTTTTTTATGGTAGTGACTGGGAGACTAATCCAGAAGCCAAAGCGTTCACGTTAGATATCGTTAAAGCTATGAAAAATGCTTGTGAAAGTTGGTCTGACGAATATGATTATCATTTCTCTGTTTATTCAACACCATCAGAGAGTTTGACGGATCGTTTCTGTCGTTTGGATACTGAAAAGTTCGGTGTCGTGACTGATATCACAGATAAAGAGTATTACACCAACTCTTTCCACTACGATGTTCGTAAAAATCCAACACCATTTGAAAAATTAGAATTCGAAAAAGCTTACCCAGAAGCTGGTGCAACTGGTGGATTCATCCATTACTGCGAATATCCAGTCCTCCAGCAAAATCCAAAGGCACTCGAAGCTGTCTGGGACTTTGCTTATGACCGTGTCGGTTACCTCGGAACGAATACTCCAATCGATAAATGCTACAAGTGTGACTTTGAAGGGGACTTCACCCCAACAGAACGTGGATTCATGTGCCCTAACTGTGGCAACACAGATCCTAAAACAGTTGATGTTGTTAAACGTACTTGCGGCTATCTAGGAAATCCACAGGCACGCCCAATGGTTAAAGGACGCCACAAAGAAATCTCTGCTCGAGTCAAACACATGAACGGTTCAACCATAAAATATGAAGGTAAACACCTTTAATAAGACCTAGAATACATTATAATAAACTAGAAGCAGCTGGATGATATCTTCCAACTGCTTTGCTTATTTCATTTTTAGAAAGGAATATAATGGGAAAATATCAATTAGATTATAAAGGTATGCAACAAGTGGAACGTTACCACGAAAAAAATGCAACCGTCAAAAACGATAAAAAAGCACGTGTCCAAGCCCTTTTGAAAAAAGCTGGAAAGAAGAAATAATATGATCTTACGCCGACCGAGCCAAACAGATAAAGAAGCTATCTTAGAGATGATGGCTGAATTTGAAAGGGAGCAATCTGCTCATGATGGTGGATTTTGGAATCCCGACAATTTTGTTTATGAAGAGTGGCTAGAAGAAAATCTTCAAGCGGAAGCGGGACTCAATATTCCTGAAAATTGGGTTCCTGCTATCCAGCTAGTTAGTTTTGACGAAGCAGGTTATGCTCTTGGCTTTCTCAACCTTCGTCTCCGATTAAATGACTACTTACTAGAAAAAGGGGGCCATATTGGCTACTCAATCCGTCCCTCTGAAAGGGGCAAAGGCTATGCAAAAGAAGCTCTTCATCAAGGTCTGCAAGTGGCTAAAGAAAAGAATATTCATCGTGCTCTGGTCACTTGTAGTATCAAGAATCCTGCTAGTCGAGCTGTTATATTAGCCAACGGTGGCCAGTTGGAGGACATTCGCCATGAAACTGAGCGCTATTGGATAGATTTGGAGTAGAATCATGACATGGAATACACCAAAACCACAGGAATGGAAGTCTGAAGAACTTAGCCAAGGACGTATTATTGACTACAAAGCTTTTAATTTCGTTGATGGTGAAGGCGTGCGTAACTCCCTTTACGTCTCTGGTTGCATGTTTCATTGCGAGGGATGCTATAACGCTGCCACCTGGTCCTTTAAGGCAGGAATTCCCTATACTAAAGAACTTGAAGAACAAATCATGAGGGATCTAGCTCAACCTTACGTACAAGGTCTCACGCTACTTGGTGGTGAACCCTTCCTAAACACAGGAATTCTCATTCCCCTAGTCAAACGCATTCGTAAGGAACTCCCGGAAAAAGATATCTGGTCTTGGACTGGTTATACTTGGGAGGAGTTGATGCTTGAAACTCCTGATAAACTAGAACTTCTTCAACTCGTTGACATTCTCGTTGACGGCCGCTTTGACATCACTAAAAAGAACCTTATGCTCCAGTTTCGAGGATCATCTAATCAACGTATTATTGATGTCAAAAAATCTCTTAATCAAGGAGAAGTCGTTATTTGGGACAAGCTAAATGACGGTCAAACTAACTATGAACAAGTCGATCGTAAAGATATGCTATAAAAAAGTCTGAGCTTATAACTCAGACTTTTTTATGCAATTTTAACAAAAACTAGCTCATTATTAGAGGATAAATCCTCACGATAGTTAAACTCATCAAAAGACAATTTTCGTAAATTATTAATCGTTTGACAATTCTCCTCCATAACAGCTGTCAAAAAAGCCCCTCTTGCCTTTTTGGAAATCGTAGAGTGAGTCTTAAGAACCCCATTGCGGTCTTCCATAAAACTAACCGTGAATAACTGCTTACGAAGAGTTGGACTAAAAACATCCTCGAATTCACTCGAAAGCAAAGAAATAACCGGAACTTGATTCTCCTCCAGAAATTGATCATATTCGGCACGCCAATAGTTTTTTAAGGACTGACCATCAACCTTAATCTTCGTATGAAAGTCATGACGATGTTCCTGAATCGGGTAAAAAGCAGGAATGATTCCATAAAAAGAAGATGTGATAAATACTCGTTGGCCTAAGAAATCTTTTTCACATGTGGATAAGTCACTACGTTTGATGTGACGATACATCAGACCATTAAAAAGCTCGACGGCCGGATAGTTCTTCGCTTCTCCCGACAAAATCGCACCCCAGCGCTGCTTTTCTTTCTCAGCCTGTTCAGGCTTTATTTTATAAGCTATGGATAATTCATCTGTGGACAATTTTGCCATTTCAGTTAGGATAGCTGCACTCTTTTCGGATAGTTTTTGAGACGGAACTTCCTTACTGGCCTTCATTTCTTTTGCGGTTGGAATTAAAAATCTAATCATACTGATATTGTAAAGTCAAGCAAGCATTTCGTCAAGAATTCTCTCCAACAAAAAAGAAGCTAACGTTCGTCAACTTCCTTTTTTGTTAGTCATCTAAATCAACAAAACGACCTAGAATATGTACATTTTCTGCGATAGAGACAAAAGCTTTAGGATCTGCTTTTCTCATATAATGCTTGAAGTCAGCATACTCTTCACGCGTAATAATCGCCAGTAATACTGCTTTCTTTTCGTGATTATAAGTCCCTTCCGCATCATTAATCATCGTTACTCCACGATGGAGTTTCTTCTGAATCATCCTTACAACTGGGTCGGGATTACTTGTGACAATCATAGCCTGCATTTTCTTTTGTTTTGTGAAAATCGCATCTGTTACTCGACTAGAAACAAAAATAGTCACCATTGAATAAAGAGCATATTTCCAACCAAAAAGAATGCCCGCAAAAACCATGATAATCCCATTGACAATCAAGGAGATATTACCAACATCACGGCCTGTTTTCTTACGAATAGTGAGGCTAACGATATCCGTCCCTCCACTAGAGATACGTGATTTTAAACCAAAACCAATCCCCGTTCCCATGACCAAACCACCAAAGATAGCATTGATCAAAGGATCCTCTGTCAAGATTACATGTGGCATCACCTGAATAAAAAGGGAGCTCATCGTTACTGTAATGAAGGTAAAGATAGTGAATTTATGGCCAATCTTATACCAAGCCATAATCAAGAGAGGTATATTAATCGCATAGAAAGTCAATGATACTGGTATCTCAAAGCCCAAAGTTCTAACACTCAATGCCGATAAAACCTGTGCCAAACCTGTTGCTCCACTGGAGTAAACATGTCCAGGTTGAAAAAAGAAATTAACGGCGATTGACGATAAGAGCCCGTAAAGTAAAGAGGCTGAAACTTTTTCAGTATATTTTTCACGGGAAATACTACGTACAGCCTGCAAAACGCCCATTTTCTTCGCAGACTTTTTCGCTACAAATTTAACATGTTTATGAAGAGGTGCTTTATTCATTTTCTAAATCTACATGAAGGGCAAGTTCTTCCAACTGTTTATCAGCCACAAGACTTGGAGCCTGAGTCATAGGATCTGATGCCTTATTATTTTTAGGGAAGGCAATCACTTCACGGATATTATCTTTACCTGCAAGAAGCATAACAAAACGGTCAAGACCGATAGCCAAACCACCATGTGGTGGGAAACCATAGTCCATAGCTTCAAGAAGGAATCCAAATTGCTCATAGGCTGATTCTTCAGAGAAACCAAGGGCTTTCAACATACGTTCCTGTAGGTCTTTATGATTGATACGTAGACTACCTCCACCAAGCTCATAACCATTCAAGACAATATCATAAGCTACAGCACGTACCTTGGAAAGATCTCCTTCAAGCTCTGCTGCAGAATCTTCTGTTGGCAAAGTAAATGGGTGGTGAGCAGACATATAGCGTCCTTCCTCTTCAGACCACTCAAACATTGGCCAATCAACAACCCAAAGGAAGTTGAACTTAGTGTTGTCAATCATGTCAAGTTCTTTAGCAATTTGATTACGCAAAGCACCAAGTGTGTTATTAACAATTTCAAGTGTATCTGCTACAAAAAGAACTAGATCATTCTCTTCAAGGTGTAAAGCATCTGTCAACTTATCTTCAATACTTGTCAAGAATTTAGCAACTGGACCTGCTAGAGCTCCGTCAGTCATCTTAACCCAAGCAAGACCTTTAGCGCCAAATTGTTTGGCAAACTCTGTCAACTTGTCAATACTTTTACGTGAGTATTTGTCTGCATTTCCTTTGACAACAATTGCCTTAACAGCTGGTGCCTCAGCAAACACTTTGAAGTCTACACCCTTGACAACCTCTGTCAAGTCTTGTAAAAGCATGTCAAAGCGTGTATCTGGCTTGTCAGAACCATAGTTATTCATGGCATCATCATAAGACATGCGTGGGAATGGTAGTGTAACGTCAATCCCTTTAGTTTCTTTCATAACCTTAGCAATCAATCCCTCTGTAATATCTTGGATTTCTTGCTCATTAAGGAAAGAGGTTTCCAAGTCAACTTGTGTAAACTCAGGTTGACGGTCTCCACGCAAATCTTCATCACGGAAACACTTAACAATTTGATAATAACGGTCAAAACCAGCATTCATCAATAATTGTTTAGTGATTTGAGGACTTTGCGGAAGAGCATAAAAGTGACCTTGGCTAACACGGCTTGGAACCAAGTAATCACGAGCACCTTCTGGTGTAGATTTTGTCAACATTGGTGTTTCAACATCGATAAATTCCAAGTCATCAAGATAATTACGGATGGCATGAGTTACCTTTGCACGGAGCTTAAAGTTTTCCAACATCTCTGGACGACGAAGATCCAAGTAGCGGTAACGCATACGTGTATCATCACTAGCCTCAACACCATCTTTAATTTCAAATGGTGTTGTTTTGGCAGTATTAAGGACTTTAAGGTCTTCAACTTTAAGCTCGACAGCACCTGTAGGCAAGTTATCATTAGCTTGTTCACGCGCTTCAACAGTTCCTGTTACTTCAATAACAAATTCGCTACGCAAACTTTCAGCTGTTTCAACAACATTAGCGTCCGCATTTTCAGGGTTAACAACCAACTGCATCAAACCTTCACGGTCACGAAGATCGATGAAAATCAAACCTCCGAGGTTACGACGGCGAGATACCCAACCTTTCAAAGTAATAGTAGTTCCGATGTGTTCACTACGAACACGTCCGGCATACATAGAACGTTCCATAAATACACTTCTTTCGTTAATTTTTTAGTCTTAACTATTATAGCAAAAAGCCCATCAAAACCCCACCCATTTCAGGTTAGAATTTAATAGACTTTCTTTTTTATAAAACTATTTGCCAAATTGTTTCAACAAATCACTAGTATCCACGTAATCCTCAGCAAACTCTTCAAAATCTTCAAAACGATAATCGGCTATTTCTAAGTCAAGTAAACTATTCCAACGGAATCCATAAACATCCTCAATGATAACACTAAGTTCATCAGTTTCCTCGTCTACCTGCCATCCCAAATAACGTTCCTGTGTTTCAAAACTCAAGACCACATCTTGACAATCTTGACGCCAAACTTGACCAAGTAATTGCTGACACATCGCATGATCACTTGCAGGCTCATCATTAAACCAAGTAATGTCATGTTTATCAAGAAAGTCAATCAACTGCCAAAACTGTTGTTGGAAACGAATGGGCATACTGCGATCAAAAGCCAAACTGAACTTTTCACTCCGTTTGAGCATATCAACTATACTAACCATATGCCCCCTACTTTTCTAACTGTTCGAGGACTGCTGCAAAGTTTTTAGTTAGCTCTTCGAAACTTACAGTAACTTCCTCACGAGTAGCATTATTTTTGACATTGACCTGACCTGACTCCACTTCACTCTCACCTAATGTGATAACCGTCTTGGCCTTGAAGGTATCTGCTGACTTAAATTGCGCCTTAATCTTACGTCCAAGGTAATCACGTTCAGCCTTAAATCCTTGATAGCGGATAGCTTGAACTAACTCAAGAGCTTTGCCATTGGCACCTGAACCAAGTACTGCAATGTAAACATCCAGACTTTCTTCCACCGGAAGCTCAATACCTTGTTTATCAAGAACCAAAAGCAAGCGTTCTAAACCAAGTCCAAAACCAAAACCAGCTGTTTCTGGACCACCGAAGTATTCAACCAAACTATCATAACGACCACCTGCACAGATTGTCAATTCAGACTTATCAATAGTGGTAATAAATTCAAAAATCGTGTGATTATAGTAATCAAGACCACGTACCATATTAGTATCAATCACGTAAGGAATGTTAAGACTATCGAGCATGGTACGTACTTCGTCAAAGTGCACTTGACTTTCTTCATCTAAATAATCAAGGATAGAGGGAGCATTTTTAACTGCAACCTTATCTTCTTTTTCTTTTGAATCGAGTACTCGCAAAGGATTTTCATCCAAACGGCGTTGACTATCTTTTGACAAACTTTCACGCATTGGTGTCAAGTAGTCAATCAAGGCCTGACGATAAGCCAGACGACTCTCAGTATTTCCAAGGCTATTCAAATGAAGGGTAACATCCTTAATGCCAAGCGTATTAAAGAGCTGGTAGGCCATAGCAATGGTTTCAACATCTGTTGCAGGATTTTTTGATCCAAAGCACTCTACACCCAGTTGGTGGAACTCGCGCAAGCGTCCTGCTTGAGGACGTTCATAACGGAACATTGATCCAATATAATAAACTTTAACAGGTTTTTGGACCTCTGGCGCAAAGAGTTTATTTTCTACATAAGAGCGTACAACCGGTGCTGTTCCTTCTGGACGAAGTGTAATATGACGGTCTCCCTTATCATGAAAATCATACATTTCCTTAGTAACGATGTCAGTTGTATCTCCTACTGAACGAGAAATAACCTCGTAATGTTCAAACATAGGTGTACGAATTTCACCATAATTGTATTTCTTAAATGTTTCACGTGCAACATTTTCTACGTACTGCCATTTGGCACTATCCGCAGGTAAAATATCCTGCGTTCCCTTAGGTTTTTGAAGTTTCATAATGATGATACAGGCCTCAGATAGACCTGCCCTCCTTTTCCGTTATTACAGATATAATCACTCTATTCTATCATAATTTATATAGCTTTTGGGAAATGGTGGAGGATTTTTCAACGTAAGAAAGAAACAGACCTCTCGGCCTGCCACAATCATTAATCTTCCTTATAAAGAATGAAGGTCACAATGAAAGATACCACAACAGAAATTACAAGACCTGCAATAGCTGTGTAAAAATATTTAAGTGTATCTTCACCAATATACGCAGCAATCGTCAAGATACCCGGGGAACCACCCGCAAAATTTCTCGCACCTAAAATACCAAGGAAGAAGCCACCTACTCCCCCTGCAACAATAGATCCTATAAGGGCTGCTTTATTTTGCAAAGTTACCCCATAAAGAGCCGGTTCCGTAATCCCACAAATCGCAGTAATCCCAGCAGATGAAGCTAGAGCTTTTTTATTGGTATCCTTAGTTTTTAAAGCAATAGCAAGAGCTGCTCCACCCTGAGCCACATTTGAAGCCAAAGCACCTGGCTGTGCAATCGTATCATAACCAATAGTCATACGGTTATTGATTCCAATGGATACTAAGCCATAGTGAGTTCCTGTTGTAACCATTAACGGGAAGGTTGCTCCTACAATTGTCGGAACAACCCATGGGCCAAAGTTTTCCAACCACTTAAAGAAGTCACCCAACCAGTTACCAATGACAGCACCAATTGGACCTAAAATCAAAAGTGTTACGATTGCAGTAATTAAGGTCGTAATCATAGGAACCAAGAAAAACTTCACAGCCTTTGGTGAAATTTTAATCGCAAAGCGCTCCACGTAACTCATAAACCAAACTGCCAAAATAACAGGGATAACCGTTGATGAGTAAGAAGTTAGTGTAAGAGGAATACTAAAGAAAGAGACGCCATGACCTGATTCCTTGGCAGTTGTCACAATCTGAGTAAAAGTTGGGTGTAATAAAATAGCACCAATCAACATCCCCAATTGAGCATTCGTCTTAAACTGTCGAGCTGCTGAGGCACCTAAAAATACAGGTAAGAAATAAAATCCAGCATCGCCAATAAAATTAAGAACTTGATAGTTAACATCATCTACAGCTACTACCTTAAAGACAACCAAAAGGGACAAAACGGCCTTGATCATCCCTGCTGCTGTAATTACTGGTAAGATTGGGGTGAAAATCCCAGAAATAAGAGCTAAAAAGCTTTGAAGAGGAGTTCTATCTTGTTTTTCCGATGATTCCTTAGATACTTCATCCAGATCCAATAAACCTTCTAAAGCGCGGTATACATTTGGTACATCACTCCCAACAACAACTTGATACTGGCCACCACTCTTAGCCAAACTCACCACACCATCGATAGCTTGAACAGCCTCATCATCAGTTTTAGAATCATCTGCTAGGGTAAAACGTAAACGTGTAGCACAGTGTGTTAGATTCTGAACGTTCTCCTTTCCTCCTACAGCTTCTAAAATCTTCTGACCTGTCTCTTTATAATTCATGACACTTCCTTTCTATATTCATAAAAAGAGAGAACAGGCTGAGCCCGTCCTCTGCACTTTCTCTATTATGACCAAACCTTATCAGTAATAGTTTTAATCAATTGCAATTTATTCCACTCGTCTTGCTCAGTCAAGATATTACCTTCTTCAGTTGAGGCAAAACCACATTGAGTTGAGATACCAAGGTTCTTAAGTGGTACAAGCTCAGCCGCTTCATGAATACGAGCGATGACAGCATCTACATCTTCCAAAGCTGGATTCTTAGAAGTAATCACACCAAGCACCAATTCAACATGATCACGGTTATTCCAAATCGTTGGAAGTGGTGCGAAGCTACCTGAACGCGCATCATCGTATTCCAAGAAGAAGATATCATAATTCAATTGACCAAGATATTTTGCTACTGAATCATAGCCCCCTTCAAAAAGATAAGTTGACTTAAAGTTCCCACGACAAATGTGAGTAGCCAAAGTCAAATCCTCTGGAAGACCTTCCAAGGCTTTATTGATAGTGTACACATCATCCTCAGCAATTTTTGCCAACTCAGCTGTTTTCTCAGGATTATTTTTTTCATTCTCAAACTGTTGAATCAAATAACCCCAAGTCGTATCATCCAACTGTACATAACGTGCACCCAAATCGTAGAAATGTTGGATGGTATCATGGTAAGCTTTAGCCAAATCATCAAGGAAATCTGTCCATGAATCATAGTAATCAGCATAAAGATCACTACGGTGGTCACGGTTAATGATGAGTGATGGACTTGGAATAGTTACTTTTGGAGTAATTCCTTCAGGAGTCACTGATTTAAGATATTCAAAGTCACGATAGAAAGGATGATTAGGATTTTCGGCAATTTTATCATTAATACGAACGTTAGTTGTACGTGTCTTAGCTCCATGGAATTTATATGAATCTTCTTGTTGGTAAGCTTCAAAACCAGTTAGGTTCCATAGGAAGTCAAGGTGCCACCAAGAACGACCAAATTCACCATCAGAAACGACTTGAAGGCCATTTTCTACCTCATGATGAACCAATTCCTTAACCAATTCATCTTGTACTTTCAACAATTCCTCTTGCGAAATCTCACCATTGGCAAATTTTTCACGTGCTTCTTTTAAAGCTTGTGGACGAAGGTAAGAACCAACATGATCAAAATGATAATGAACTTTACTCATAGTTATTTACTCCTTTTTATTCTTTCACTTAATGTAATAATAAGCCTATTCTAGCACTTGCTGTTATAGCTGTGAAATATGTATTTACTATCACATTATATAGTTTTTAACTATATATTTTCTTGAGAAGTTTTTTGTCAAGTAACTTTACTTTACAAAAAAGATATGTTATTCTGTTATAGTTGATTTAAAATCAAGAACATAAATATTAATTCGGAGGAAATAAAGAAATGGCAGTACCTGCACGTCACACTTCAAAAGCGAAGAAAAACAAACGTCGTACACACTACAAATTGACTGCTCCATCAGTACAATTTGACGAAACAACTGGAGATTACTCACGTTCACACCGTGTATCACTTAAAGGATACTACAAAGGACGTAAAATCGCTAAAGCTAACGCAGCTAAATAATAGAAGGGAGATACCATGCGCGTAAATATTACACTTGAACACAAAGAATCTGGTGAACGCTTGTACCTTACTTCAAAAAACAAACGTAACACTCCAGACCGTCTTCAATTGAAAAAATACTCACCAAAATTGCGTAAACACGTAATCTTTACTGAAGTTAAGTAGTTATTCACTACACGTCAGTTAAGACGAGAAACCTTGATTTTATGCGATTCTTAAATTTTTGAATTTCAGTATATTGCAATAAAAATCAACCGAATGACTACATTTTTGACTACATTTTTTGTGAAATAAATTTAGAAGTTCGGATATATAAAAGTCACTTAAACTAGTTAGTTTAAGTGACTTTTTTACGTTTAAAGCTTAGTATACTGTTATTCTTTTTATATAAGCTAAGCATAGATTTCTACATATTTTTAGTTTAGTGAGAACTTCATTGTATTGGTAGAAATATCACGCTTTTCTGATCAGTCAAAGAGGAAAGAAGCATATTTAATAATGAGATAACGGATTGTACTATTGATTATATTCCCTCAAATTTTTAGTTTCAAATTTATATCTTTTCACTTCATTTCCATCTGATTGATTTCTATTCAAAGATAAAAGCTCTGATAGTTCTAATAGAATATTAAAGTACTTCCCTAGTATCAAAACCTTCAAAATATTCCATCTCTATTCCATCTTCATTTATGGCAAGCGCATTACATGGTGTTATATAATTTCCAATTGGTGACCAAGTTCCTTGCTTACCACTAATTAAATCTATACAACATCTAAAAATTATCTGTTTTTCATTTATTTGAATATTATTCTCAAATAGCTCAAACAATGGAAACCAATCATATATAGCTCGGCAAGAATCAAATGTAAAAATGTCAACATTCATTACGGTATCCTTTGCTTTATATGAAAATCTATCATGCTCCAAATAATTGACATGCATTGGATAGCCTAATTGATTTAGAACAAATTGGATTAATACTTTTATAAATGTTAGATCACAAAAATAATAATCAAATTCCTCAATAAATTTATAAGTCTTTTCGATACTCGATTTAAAATTTCCTGTTAAATTAACGTTATTTAGTTTCTCAGATGTCTTCAATAAATCGTACCATATCCTTAGGGACTCAGTTCTATTTCTTATAGTTCCTGCTTCTTTACTATCATACATTGCTCCTTTCTCTTTCCAAGAATGAGTCAAGTTTTGTACAAAATAGTTTCCTAGTTCATCATTCTCTACGTCATTTATCTGATTATTGTTTTTAAAAATCTGACTACTAATAGAATTATTCTTAAAAATCCTATAGGATGGAGCAACATTATTAGCATAGAAAATAGGATATGTTGTACAAAATGCAGAATATGCCCCATCAAAATTTTCTTTAAGGTATGGCTTTAAACATTCATTATTGTCTAAACACTCTGAACTTAGTATTTCATACTTTCCGAATCTACCAAGTATGGCCGATTCTGGTTTCTCTTGCTTGGCAAGGAATGAACTCAATATCTGTAAATAATCATCTTCTTTTTTAGTTTTATCCTCAAGTGAAGGTACAGCATTATTAGTTATTAAAACTCCTATATCACTTAACATACCATAATCAAAAACATAATGAATTGTTGAAGCATTATCAACAGAAAAAAGAGACTGGGTGAAATCTAAAAATATAATATCAAATCTATGTTTAGGAAAATTTTCACAAAAATCCTTAAATTTTTGACGATATACTTTTAATGTAGGATACTTTTCTCTAGCTTTGTTCACTGCTTCTCCATACATTGTTCTATCTTGTTCTAATGCCCAAACATTCTCTATTTTAATTCCATAATCTAGCATTACATTCAAATCATTCTCAGGCTCTGGACCACAAAAGTATATTACCTTTAACTCACTGGCCTTTTTTTCAGAGTTTACTTGATTTAGAAAATCAGAAAATCCATTTATCACTGATTCATCTTTATCAAAAATCCCTGCTGTATACTCAGATTTTTGATGAAGATATCGTCTCATCTCTCGGATTTTTATTTCACTTAATATAGCACTTTGCTGTCTCTTAATTGTTAATCCTTCAATAGCTTTCTTCCAAATCCTTGATCGTGCTTCTTCTTTTTTTTCTTGCTTATACGTTACCATTTTATTCGACTCCTTAATCAATTTTTCTAAAAATATTTACGTTTAAAAGGTTTCAAGTTCTAACTTCTAGGATATATAATCCTCAACTCTAAATTCTAATACCTAGTGTATCTAGATACTCTCTTAGTAATAACTCGTCTTTATCAGAAAACTGTTTTTCCTTTATAAAATCACCTAGTTTACTTATTATTTCTGATTTAAACTTAAGAAATTCTATATCAAATTTATCATAAAATGTTCCTTTACTACTGTGTACTGTCCAATCATTAGATAAATCATCAAACATAAACGAATTAAAATGTCTAGAGGCATCTTTAACTAATTTATCAGATATATTTTCCAAATATTTAACGAGCATACTCTCATCACCGTGATTTGTTTCAATATAGTAAAACTCATCATCAAGCCTCTCTTTGATTTTATTAAAACTATTCTCTATCCTAATTATTTTAGTCATTAAACATGACTCCTCATACCTAGATGGATTTTCTCCTACCTGTTCATCAAAACCTTCAATTAGAATTTGCAATAATTTACTTAACTCTATATACCCATTACCTTCTATTTCATTTAATTTTTTCAAAAACGGTATAAAACGATCAGTATAGATTTCTTTTACATAGTAATTAATCTGATTATACTTTGAATTAAATAAATCCAATTGTTCTTGATGTTCCTCTTGAATGTTAAGATTTATCATTTTTGTAGCATATTCTTCAGATGACTCAAATAAAATATTCTTTAAAGTGTAGTCAAAGTACAGCCCACTTAGAAAAATAATTTTTTCCATAATATAGTTAGGAAATTCCTCAGCAATTGAATAATATTTATAAAAAGTTACCTGATAATGGATTCCGAAAAATATAATGAAAATCTGCCTTAGTTCATACATTTTACTTAATGTTGTACAACAACTACTAATCACACTTTCTAGTATGGAAGCGATGATTTTGTTGTTATATTCTCCAACTCTAAAAATCAATCGTTCTTTATCACTTTTTAACTTTAACAGATTGTCATAAATCTCTTTTCTAGTTGGAAAATCAAAGTAACGTACTTTCCTATACTGCCTATTACTTTTTCCTAAATCCTCTCTCAAAAATTTTATAAATTCACTCACAAATGCAGAATTATATACCTTTTGATAATTTCCTTGTTTAATCTTCGATTTTTTATCTCCTGCCTTTGATTCCGTTTTTACCACAGGTATATCAAAATCATAATGTTTTTCACCTATCTTTACAATTTTATACTTAAAATCGACAATAATTGCTCTACAATTCGAAAGGAATTCAAAAGAGATATTCGTTAATGGAGCTCTTAAATCTCCATATATCATCAAAGAATACTTTGAACTAAATTCATCAATAAATAGATTATATTTTTGCTTCACCTGTTCTTCAAGATTTTGAAGAGTTTTTCTTTTATCTTCCAAAGACTTAAAAATATAATAATCGTTCTCTTGCTTAATTACTCTCGAAGTATCTAGCTCAAGTCCCATTTCTACTATTCCTTCAAACGGAATTAAGAATAATTTTTTATCTAAACTTAACAACATTTCATCCTGACTTCGATCAGAATACTTTTGAGTTAACCCTTTATTTATCTCAAATAGGATATGAGAAATTTTTTTATATTCTTTTCCAAACCATGTTTCATTAATTATCTTTAATAATTCATCTTTATCCTGCTTAGAGAAAAAAGCTTGGTTCATATTATCAAGATTCTTTTCAAATTCTCTAACTTTCTTTCTTATAGTATCTTTATCAAAATATATTCGTACATCGCCATTGTTCCAAAGAGTATAAATATCATTAATAGTAAAGTTACTTTCATAAATGTTGCTCATTTTAGCTAAAAGAAATTCGGAGATACTATCATCCCAAGTTTTAAATTTTTCACCTAAAAACTCATGAACTCCTTTATTGAGTTCTTCTCTTAAATAGACATAGCGTAATATCCCATAACCAATAGATAAGGACTTAGATACACTAATTAAATTTTGGAATTTCTGTTGATAATAAATATTGTTTTCCATAAAAGTTCCCTCAATCCCAGGCTTACAATAAAACCATCTTTTGTTTTAATTATACATGAAAGATTTAAGAAAAAACAAATTAAAATTGTATATAGATAAGTCTTTCAACAAAACATTATATCCTACCTGATGCGCATCAAATGGACGGATTGAAACTAAAGCATAGACCCATTTAATTGTCTCAATCTATGTAAAAAGGTTTCACCGTTTTATTTGGTGTGCTTTTTCATACCTTTATCGGTCAAACTATACTAGTTTCTTTCCTTCCCTGGACGCAAAGGAGAGAAACATGACTTACTCAAAAGTAATTAAAAAACTCTACACTAAATTATTAGGGAAAGCTATTAAACAAAAAATGACAGATTTAAAAATCTTACAGAATCAAATTGCATATGACTACTCAGCTGATGATATTGAACTTCTTTCAGAAACAACTGTTGGTCAAATTATCAAAGGAAAAAGGAATCTTAGTTTCAATGCCTCGCTTGCATTTCAAGTATCTCTTAATTACAAAACACCCAAAGAATTGTTTTTCCCAAGCCAAGACTTTGAATTACAACTAATCGAAGCTATTATTATGACGATCATAACAGATTCTTGTTTTGACCAAACTATACTAAAGAAAACTCTAGTAAATAAACTCAATGGACAAATAAACCACTCAACTATATCTAAATTCGTAAATACCTATCGAAAGCCATTATTACAATCATTATCTCAATTTATTCCAGAATTTCCTGAAGAAGAAAATTCCTACCAAATCGCTGAAAAATTAACTGATTGGCTTTCGGAATTAGCGTGTCTCATATCATAACATCCATTATAAACTATCAAAAATTATGACAGTTTATCTAATTCAAATATTATAGACTATATTTGTTCTTAGCTAAGACAAAAATAACTATATAGAGGAAACACAAATGAAAACACGTAACAGAAAAACTGGCTACTCAGCCAACACTGCAAATGAATACATTGATAACAAACAGGCCATTTACTGCCTAAGCACTGAACTAGAACCACAGGTTAGATTTGAAGATAACCAACCAACTGGCGAGATAATCGCTTATAAGGCTTGGTTCACCCAGAAAGGACTCCCCCCTTTCACCGTGAAATTTGAATCTGAGGTAACACTTCCTTCCTACTTGAATATCGTTACCCTTGACAATCTTATGGCTTGCGAAGTTGGCTTCAATGTTTATTTTAAAGCAGACGGAATCACGGAGGTTAAGTAATGACAAAACGAGAACTAGAACAATATCTTCTCCAGAGTCTTAACATGGGGCTCGGTACTCTAATGCAAGGTGAGACAAGCTACACTAACAGTTTTGACTGCAAAATTATGGCCGAAGGTTTTCTATTTCTTCCTCGTTTGCCTGCTGGCTATATTATCGACGATGAACTCTACCAAAAAATCTTCCTAATTGCTAACGCATCACTGTACCCACGATACACGCTATTAAAGCAAAACTCCGCTTATTTTATGGCTTTGGATACTGAAGATATTCATGTTCAACGTGGCTTATTTTTTCCTTGGAAAGTCGGAATATCTGAGCGTCTTATCATCTCTGATTTAGATAATTTTGCCCAAAAACATAATGGTGATATTATCCCAATCATGAAAAATTTGACACTCGATTACAATAAGGTTACTTCAATAGCTATTGCTGGAAACAGTGGCTCAGGAAAATCATATGCTCTTACTTATTTTCTCAGTCATCTAAAACAAATTTCCGAACTAATTATTATTGATCCAAAATTTGACACACCTTCACGCTGGGCAAGAGAGAATAATATAGCTATTATTCACCCTCAAAAGAATAGGTCTAAATCAGATTTTGTTTCTGAAATTAATGAAAATCTAAGTGCTAGTCTTAATATTATTCAACAAAGACAAGAAATATTATTTGATAATCCCAAACATCAATTTGAACATTTAACCATCGTCATTGATGAAGTGTTGGCATTATCTGAGGGAGTCAATAAAACCATAAAGGAGTCCTTCTTCTCTCTTCTATCTCAAATCGCTTTGCTTGGACGAGCCACAAAAATTCACTTATTTTTAGTTAGTCAGCGATTCGATCATAATTCAATCCCAATTTCTGTGCGAGAACAGCTAAATGTTCTAATTCAAATTGGTAATATTAACAAAAAAACCACTCAATTTTTGTTTCCTGACCTTGATCCGGAAGGGATTGTCATACCGATAGGAAAAGGAACTGGACTAATTCAAATCATTGATAACGAACATCCATATCAAGTTCTGCCACTACTCTGTCCAACATACTACACTAAAAAAGGAATTCTATAGTTATGAAAAAAACATTCTTTCAAAAGTCCTATAACTTCATCTCAAACCTCTCTCTTATTGGCCTAATAGGCATCTTCTTTTACTTATTTTTAAAGATGATTTATCAAGTTATTGAGTTATACGGCCTCTCACAGTACAGTGATAAATTTATTCTCATTAACGAAAAGATAGAAATGGTTAAACAACTCATCTTTGTAATCTCAATTTCAATCTTAGCTATTACGTTGACCCTACTTATCATCGAACTAAGTCATAGAATCGTCAAAGATTCCCTATGGAATTATTTCAAGTCAGTTTATCAAACTATACGTATTCGTCAATTTCTAAAACAAGATGAACTCTCAGAGACTATTACATTCAATGAAAACCAGACTGTTACACGATTAAATCCCATCTTAAGAGAATTTAATCAATCTGTTTCTAAGTGTAGCATAGATATTCATAATGACGAAATAACAGTTTTCATGAAGATTCCAAGAACCCAACAATCACAAAAACTCTTAAGAGATATGGAAGAACATATCAGAGAAGAAATCTCTAGTTATAATCCAAACTATTATTTTTCTATACCAGTAAGAGCGAGAAGTGGTCTTTGGTTCAAGGGAACTAAACGATAATAAAAAGGCGGTGCTTGGCTCACGTAGTGGAAGCCAATAGCACAGCCTTTTTAATAAAGAATCTTATCATGTAATGGGGCTACTACGACCCCCATTACATCAATAATCAATAATCATAAACTTCTAAAACTACCAAAATCAATCCTAAATTCTCCTAAAAGATAAGATATAAAGAAATGAGGTAATGACTATGGCGAAAGATAAACGGTCTAATAAATGGGCTTTTCTCCTCTATCAAGAAAGTGCACCTAAAAATTATATAGATATCCTTGAAAATTTGCATATTCCTTTTGTACTCAGTCCCTGGCATGATAAGGATATTAATAAAGAAACAGGTGAGTTCAAAAAGTCTCACAAACACGGTGCACTATTCTTCGACTCACTTAAAAGCTACTCACAAGTATCGGAATTATTAACAGAAAATCTTAATACACCTGCTCACGTGGAAAGCGTTATGTCCCCTAAAGGATTGTATGATTATTTTATTCATGCCGAAAACCCTGAAAAAACACTGTATAACATCGAAGATGTAGAATCTGGATGTGGTTTTGAATTGGATAAATTTCTCATTAGTAATAATAACGATGAATTATTCTCAACTATTATCGATATCATTGAAGAATACAATTTTACTGAATTTAACAACCTTGTGAAGTATGCGCGTGATGAAAATCCAACTCTCCTAGGAGTAATTATCAATAAAACTTACTTTTTTGCTAAGTATCTTGATTCACGTCGCCACTCTGGGATTGGAAAATTGGAGGAACAATATGGAAAATAATGAAGTATCAAAACTAATTAAGATTGAACAACTGCTAAACTGCCTGCTCTCTATAATCAAAGATCAGCAAAAAAATCAAAATAACCACGGTCTCGTTACTCAAAAGAAATTGTTAGCAATCCTTCATATATCTCCAAATACACTTAAATCATGGGAAAATACGGGGTTAAAAAGATTAGAACCACCGATTGAAGGAACACGTACAGTCTACTATAAAATGGATGACGTAATAAAATATTTAACTCCTTAATCTCAACATTGTGCTAAAATAAAACTATCACATAAAATATTTGTGAGGTTGTTATTTTAGCCTTTTGTATATCCGAACAAAAGAAGGCTAATATGCAAAAAGAAATTATCATTCATAATAATAAAAAAGTAACTAAAACAACAAAAAATAACGGTTCAATCAGTTTTACTCAACGTGGGGTATATATAGGAATTGATATAAAATCTGGAAAAAAAGTTACTGCTTCTATTACCGCGAAAACTTTAAGAAGTCTTGACCGAAAAATAATTCAAGCTAGACTTAATTTTGAAGCCAAAGGTTCTACCTTAAAAGAGACTTTTGTAATCAATAATTTTGAAGATCTAGCAGAAGCATGGTTTACAAGCTTTACAACATGGGTATCCTCTCAAAACACCATCAATCGTGTCAGAGGCTATCTTGACACCTACATTATTCCAAAATTTGGAGAATATAAACCTGAAACAATCAAATCAGCTGATATTCAGTTATGGATTAATAAGCTTGCACAACAATCAAAAAAATCTGTTGAATCTGGCGTAAAAAAATCTAAAAAAGGTCATGCCAAGGATTTTGGAGCGGTTGTCTATAAATTGAGAGATATCTTTGATTTTGGTATCACTAATTTTGAACTCTCGGTTAATCCAGCGAGAACTATTAAAATCCCTCCTAAACCAAAACCTCCTAAAGAACGAATTATGGTACTTCATGAAGAAGATTTAGCTACTTGGTTAAATTTTCTGGATAACTTAGCTGATACTAGAGCTAACAGACGATTCAAAGTAATATGTGATACTCTCCTAGCTTCTGCCCTTCGGATAAGTGAACTTCTCGCTCTCACTATTCAAGATCTTGACTTTGATGCAAATGAAATAATCGTCAATAAAACTCTGATGTGGAAGAGAGGAAACAAGAAGTTAGGAATCAAAGGTGAGGTTATTTGTAAACATAGTGCTAAAACAGACTCAGGTAATCGTCGAGTTGCTGTGCCTAGACAGACTTTAAAAGATTTACAAGCATTTCATAATGAGATGAATCTTTATTTTGATAAACACAGCTTGCCTAAAACAGATTTAATATTTCCAACAATCTACGGAAATTATATGTGCGATAGAAATGAGCGTGCCACACTGAAAAAGCGTCTTACAAGTCTAGGTTTACCAAATTATGGATTTCATCTTTTCCGCCATACACATGCTTCGTTAATGCTGAATGCAGGGGCTAACTGGAAAGAGCTACAAGCGAGAATGGGCCATAAATCAATCAAGACAACTATGGATACATATGCTGAGCTTGCCCCTAAAAAGAAATCAGAAGCTGTTGAAATCTATCTTAGGGAAATTTCCAAACTTACATCTTAATAAAATGACTACATTTTTGACTACATTTTATGTTAAATAGTAACAAAACGTTGATATTACAGCGTTTATAGCATGCTAAAATAACAATACCAAACCTTTACTGAGGTAAAATAATTGAATTAAAAACCATGAAAATAAGATTTTCATGGTTTTTCTATTACTCAAAGAGGATTTCCTATGACAAAAATAGAAACATTTAGATGGCGTATGTGGCATGTTTATCTCCTTATTTTTATAACCATTCTACTTACAGGTACATTCGTTCGCTATGGTTATAGACTTCAAGCCGCTTATTCCTTAGACGATAGACTTTACGACTTTACTAACAAAAAAGTTACTGTAACATCCTTTCAAAACGTCAAAATTGGAAACTTTAACGTTTTAGGTGTTAAGTTTGAAAATGAAAAAGCACTGGAGAGAAGTCAATTAGCCGTCGGTCGCACCTATCTAGCCTTCCAAGAATCTAGGTATAAAGCATCTAAACACAAGAAGGACCCTAAAAATTATGATATTATCCACTATTATCAGCTTGGTAAAGATACTGGAAAAGGACACACTATTGATGTACTAGACCTTGCTAAAAAACTAGGATACTATGATCCCGGTTCCATGGATAATACCATGTACTCCGATGGTAGGGATGAGTTTGTGAAATTTTCATCCTATGACAACGAAAAAGTATTCTATGTCAATTTACGCACCCATAAGGCAACTAAAACCAAACCAGCAAAAGTCAGTCAATACTACGGATTTGATAAACCTTATCGCTATCTCCTTTCAAAGGATAATTTTTCTGTAGGTCATAAAGATGATCCCCTCACTATCAACTCCATGCCCCTTATCTGGACCAAAGAAAGAAATTTTGCTGATTACAAAGATCAAGACGATAACGAATACAGTGACCAATCGCTCAAAAAAAGATTTAGCCTAATTATCGTAACAACTGATTCACTTAATTTGGATGATGCCATTAAACTCCAAAAAGAGTTAACACCAGATAAGGAGGATATCTATTGGTATTTTACAAGTACTGATACAACGACTGGACACCTCGAGGAAGTTAAAAGTCAAAAAGATTACAACCTACTAGTTAAGGAGAGTCATAACTAATATGGTAAAAAATAGCTCCAAATACCTTAAAATTACTATGCCCTTGATTTTATTATTGACCATGATTGCTATCTTTTTCTATTACAATGCTCAAGAAAATATTAAAGGGTTTTATAAAACTCGTGGATTTCAAGGAAAGGTACAAATAACTGGTATCGGATGGGCAGATAAAATTACTTATCGTATGAATAAAGAAGATGAGGTTAAACATTACCTGATTTTCCATATTGATTATCAAGAGACCATTAATAACAAAAAAAGAACATGTAAAGACTCAACTTCCTCTCCATATTCAAGATTTACTCTATCCTTACATTGCCAGCCCAACAGAAAGCGACTCAGATTTTAATCGCCAAAATAGTGAATATAAGATTTTACCTGATGAAAGAGAATATGGGGACGACTTTGTTAAAAAGTCTATTAAAATCAACCCTAGAAATCAAAAATTTATCAATGATATCTCTAAAGCTTTAAGTACCGAGAAAGATTTAAAAAATATTATTGTTCAGATAGAACCTGTACCATACACGACACTCTATACTTATGAGAGGGGACATTCTAAAGCGCTAGGTGGCTATTATGATTTTTCACTTAAAGATGCTCTACGAAACAATCAACTTACTGTTCAATTGAGTTTTCCTTCTGGTTCCACGACTAAAGAAATTGACTTACATTCTCAATTAGAACAGGTACTTAAAAACTCTGAACTACCAGATGGATGGTATATCTTAAATCAAAATAACGACTTTCCAAAAGAGGTACATATTGATGACAATCAAATTAGAATTAACTGAAGAAAGAACTCAGAGAGAATTATCTGAGGAAGAATGGGCTTTCCCTATTTGGAGATGGGCAGCTTTCTCACTATTTGACACCCTAATCCTAGTTAGTCCCTTGACAAGAGAATTTATTTATCCAGGGGGGAGTGATTCTCGTTTTTACCTAGGTAAATCATTGGGTAACTTGATGCTAGATGATACACAACGCTTCATCTTTATTATTATCATTCTAACTCTGTTGCTACCTGCTTTTGCCTTAATCATAGAAAGCCTATTATTTTCAAAAGGATATCCTCTACTTTCAATAATATGTAGCTGTCTAATTTTTGTTAGTGCAACAGTCCTATTTGTCTATAGTCTCAGTATTGTCCCAGATTTTTGGAGCTTTACAATTTATTGTTATATGCTTTACCTTCTCTTCAACATAGGTAACTCCCTCAGAAAAATCAATAGAATCATCAATCTTAGGCAGAATAACACCAAAGCATAACAGCCTCTATCTACATAATACTCCCCTTTTAGTATAGGAATGACACAAATGAAACAAAAAAATCTTGTCTACTCTGAAGTTGACCACCTAGCTAAAAGCTTAGATATTAATTTTAAAAATCATTTTAGGAATACTCTAGACTCCTGTCCCAGAAATAAATTTCACTCCTTTGGTAGCAAATAAACAATGTAATTCATAGTAAAAAAGATCAACAATAATATGTTGATCTTTTATTTTTACTCTAAATCTTTCAGAATATCTGTAAACCTATGCGTAAACATAGCTGTCATCCCCCATATATTTTCTGTCAAGTTTCTGTAAAAAGGAATATGACGTTCACTATACCCAAAATTGTATTTTTCTCTGTTTTTTACCAGGAAAAATGGGAAATCTTTTGCATCACTCAAGATAGAAGTCACTTTATAATAAATCGGATCCTCTGTCAACAAGGTGTCAACATAAACTGTAAACAACCGTTTCACTTCTTCATTCGGATGAATATCCTCCCATTTTTCTATATTTATCTTTCCAACAAAGCAATGGATGGTTCTCCCCTGATGAATCA
>ENA-OPAC01000060-OPAC01000060.1-human-gut-metagenome-genome-assembly--contig:-NODE-60-length-55466-cov-92.421415_pt1 | contig 55466 bp, 36 predicted proteins | sample MGYA00241052_ERZ501420 | MGnify/ENA primary metagenome ERZ501420 (study PRJEB25962, sample SAMEA2042513) | human gut metagenome | biome: human gut; feature: human-associated habitat; material: faeces... | reverse complement strand
AATGCCCACCCATGGTTACTTACCGTACCAAGGGTGGGCATTGTTGAATAGGGTATAGAAGTATACTCACCATAAAAATATGATTTTCCCGAAAAAATTTGGACGTTAAAAAGAAAAATCGTACATTTGCACATAGTATTATACAATTATTACAAGGAGGTTACAACCATGACAGAATTGAGAGACAGATACATACGCTTTGACTGGGCTATCAAGAGACTGCTCCGACAGAAGGCCAACTTTGGTGTTCTGGAAGGTTTCTTGACTGTATTCCTTAACGAGCCTATTAAAATTATAGAGATTCTTGAAAGTGAGGGAAACCAACAGACGGAGGATGACAAATTCAACCGTGTCGACATAAAAGCCAAGAACAGTAAGGGTGACATCATCATCGTCGAGATACAGAACACCAGTGAACTTCACTATCTTGAGCGTGTACTCTATGGTGTAGCAAAAGCCATCACAGAGCACATCAACCTCGGCAATAGCTACAAGGAGGTGAAAAAGGTGTACTCTATCAGCATTCTGTACTTCGACCTCGGTAAGGGTTCTGACTATATCTATATCGGACAGAACAATTTTACTGGCCTTCACACAAAAGACCAACTTGTGATAAGCACCAAGGAGAAGAACAATATTGTGAGGAAATCACCATCTGAGATATTCCCCACATATATTCTTGTGCGTGTCAACGAGTTCAACAAAGTGGCTAAATCACCCTTGGAGGAATGGGTAAACTATTTGAAAAATGGTGTTATCTCTCCTGACACCAAAACTCCTGGTCTACAAGAAGCACGTGAGAAATTGAAATACTATGAGATGTCGAATGCTGAACGTCATGCTTACGACGAGCACATCAATGCCATCATGATTCAGAATGATGTGCTGGGAAATGCAAGAATGGAGGGACATGCTGAAGGAAGAGCTGAAGGAAGAGCTGAAGGAAGAGCTGAAGAAAAAAGCGATATTGCCCGCAAGATGATGAAGTGCGGCATGGACATGGAACAAATTAGCCAGATAACAGGTCTGTCACTTGAACAGATAAAGAAGTTGTAATATAGTTTAATGCCCACCCATGGTTACTTACCGTACCAAGGGTGGGCATTGATGTTTTATCTTCCCCACTCTCAAACATTTTCTCGAAAAAATCTTTGGTATATTCCATTTTAATTCTTACCTTTGCAGCGCAGTCCCGGTAAGGCCCTCTCCCAGATTATTCGATGCTGGTGATGACCCCGGGGTTTTTATTTTTGCAAAAGTATATAAATATTTTGATAGTGACAACAAAAAAGCCTTTTTTCTTTGCTTTTTCAGTTATCTCCTTCACCCTCAAACATTTTCCAATAATTCCTTGCATCTTTCGGAAGAAAAGTGTAATTTTGCATAAGATTAGCTGCGCTCGGCAATTTGAAAGCAAGTTTTCATTGCGCTCACTGGCATAATCTTTGCATAAGATTAGCTGCGCTCGGCAATTTGAAAGCAAGCTTTCATTGCGCTCACTGGCATAATCTATAAAGAAGAAAAGTAGAATCATTAAAATAAGGAGGTTAAGTATGGACAACAAGAATATTTCATCAGAAGCATTTCTCTCCAATGATGGAGATATGACTTCTTTTAGATATGGCAATAGTAATATCCGATTTCGTACTCCAAAACGCCTCAAACGATTCACAGAGGTTAAGGAATGGGATAATGGATATATTGTTGTCATGGCTGATTATGAGGGCATTGGTGAAACAGAAGAGTATATTGACCTTTTGCCCATATTGAAGAATCTATATATAAATCCTACGACATTTCTCAAACCAATCAAGTCAGTTAAAATAGATTATCATGAAGGAAGAAGAAATTAAAGCCGTAGCTGAAAAAGCAATAATGATTGTTTGCGGATATGCATTTTCGCAAAGTGAAGAAGGCTTTATACGTGTAGTATATCTACACCCGCCATATCATGCTCTTGTGATGACAAGAGAGGGTGATGTAATAGAAACCAATATGGATGATATTGAAATCAGCATTGTTCAAAAGTATTGGAAACGAAACAAGAATTTAATGGAACAAACTTATGCCTAAATATTACGATTTTATGATATGTGGGTATTACCTATATTTTACTTCACATTGTATAGTAGAAGCTATGCATGTACATGCGAGTGACCGACACTTAACGGAATCTGGCTCAGCCAAGTTGTTTGTTTTAGGAAATGGTGATACAGTCGTAAAAGAGCAGGGTGTTCTGACCAATAAAGAAATGAGAATAATTCGTGAATTCATTAAAGACAACTATCAAGAAATGTTCTTGAAATGGTCGGAAATGAGCAATAATGGATTTTATCGTGGAGAACATTAATATAAGAAGGTTGACATGAGCAAGTGCTTTTCACATAATATTAGTTGCGCTCGGCAATACCTATAATGCCCACCTTTGGTTACTTACCGTACCAAGGGTGGGCATTGTTGTTTTTTTCATCATTACTTTTCCCAAAGGAATATCGCTGAACAAATCATCGGATGATGACTTTACGTACTTCGCCATTGGCGTAACGTACGATGCAGACTCCAGGACGAGGGCCATTGAGGCGAGTTCCATTGAGCGAGTAATAAGCCACGATGCCATTCTCTTCTCCCGTCACGATGTCATGAATGCCAGAGTCGATGGTTGGGTCTACCACCTTCACCTCGTCGAGGAAGAAACGCTTCCTGTCGGCCTTGAAGGTAACCTTTACTGTGCCTGTAGCTGTGATAGTGACACCAAACTGGTTTCAGGAGCCTTTCGGTATTCTAACGGAAGTCTTCGACAACGTGCCATTGCTGACAGAAAGCGTCAGGGAGGTGGCATCATTAGTGCCTTTCCACCCTCCTGCCTTGAATGACAGATAAGCAGAGCCATTGACAGAAAAGGCGGGAGTCGTGATAATACCAGCCGTACTGCTGTTGCCCAATCGTACACATAGATTGCCAGAAAAGATCTTATTAGAACTGGTCCAGCCATTATTGTCGAACTCCATACTGAGGGCTTCAGACCCAGCTACTCCATTGCCACTCCACTGATTATCATTGCCACCCGTTCCACCACACTTATCGAACGACTCATAGAGCAAGACTGAGCCAGATGGTGTGACAGGAGTATCAGGATCGGTACCGCCACTACTGCGGTCTGCCTTGCTAAAGGTGAGCGAAGCTGTTCCGTCGGACGCCACACTGATATCCGTGATGTCCACATGCATATACTTGGTGCCGTCGCTATTCTTATTATATAAGGTGGCAGCAGGATTGGACTCGGCAGTAAGACTGTTGTTGGTGTTATAGGGATAAAGGTCGGAAGTAACACCATCATCTGACGCAGAACGTCCCGCGCGGAAGATGGTTAAACGCTGATGGTCGTTATAATAAACATTTTTATGTTCATCATAATATTTCCCTTGTGTATTGGGCATATTATTCCACCAGATATAGGCATCATAGTCCACATGGGTGATCATCACACCGTCAGAAGGCAGATAAGCATCCCAACCTGTTTTTTGACGATTTTCCACGATGTAATATTCGTCCTCGTGTGCCTTATTCTTTACGACATAAGCACTACCGCCATCGCTGATCGCTTTCAGCCCCGTAACGTTGAGGTCTTCCTCGATATGGGTAACATCCTGGAATGTTATCCAGCCACATTCATGCTTCTCGTAAGCCGAATAACCTGCAGGACATTTGCCGTCACCATTATAATTACCTGCACACATCAGATCGTAATCGCCCATTCCGAACCATCCAGAATAACCAGTATCATACAAGTCAGGGAATCCCATGCAATGGGAGAACTCATGGCAAAAAGTTCCGATACCATCAAGTTTGCCATAACCATTCAGCTCTGCGCTGCAGGCATAAGTATCCACTGTGACGCCATTAAAGGAAAGCGACTTACCATAATCGGATTCTGAAAGATAATACATGTGTGGCCATACCGTAGATTTTGCACCGCCATTAGCCTCTCCCTTTCCTGCATAAAGCACAAACACCTGGTCAACTTCGCCATCGCCGTTCCAGTCGTATTTGGAGAAATCAACACCCTGAGTGGTTGCCCACTGACAAGCCTCAGCCACCATCTCGCCAGCGTGAAGGTCGTTGCCATAGGAATCATTTCCTCCATAATAGGAACATTGGTTCTTCAGCTGACAGATTCCTACGACATCAAAGTCGAGCTCGAACTGCCCTGCACTCTGCGCCTTGAAGTAATCTTTCACGCTGCCCGTAAAACCATTATCGGTATAGTTCTCACCATTGGCTATCTTGTTGTACAAAGCGCGGTCGTGACCACTCTGAAACTTAGAGTCGGTAAACTGTGCCAAGATGATCAATCCCTTCTTCGTGCCTTGGAAAATATTAGTAACATCGGCCTTTCGCCTCACTGCGCGACGGTTGTTGGCCTTGGCTCTCCGTGCCACAGCCTTGCGACGAGAATTCGAGAATTGGCTATCAGAATAAACCTGATAAGTTGCTGAAGCAGCATCATAGAGATAACGTGTTCCGTCCGCACTCTGGTAATAGTGCATGAACTCATCGCCAACCAACTGTACCTTGACCTGTGTGCCATCAGTAAGCGAAATGGTGCGCCAGACTCCTGGCTTGGCGGGTACTGCCATTGCCGACAAGACAACAAAGAGCACAACCCATAGTGTAAACCATCTTTTCATCGTAAGTCTTTTCGTTGTGTTTTAGTAATTGAATGTTATAGAACTTCAGCAAGTTCAGAAGTTATAGAATTTGTGTAACCATCCATTAAGTGACGCAAATTTACACATTTTATTTTCACCCCACAAGATTTTCTGCATAATTCTTGAAAAAAACTATCGACTTTTCGCTAATGAGGAAGTTATCTTTCCCCAAAAAGACACTACATAGAAATGTGGGATAGAAAGAGAAAAGAGAAAAGAAAAAAGTCCCGCATCATAAACATGACACGGGACTTTTGGGTGGATTATCCTATCCTACAGAGAACCCCAAAAGGCTCTCTGATGGATAGAAGTCAGAAATTACTTGAGTGCGAACTTAATGGCAGAAACCTTGCCATCGATGTCGGCTACGAGATGATAAACACCAGCAATAGAGCCAGACAGGTTAAGGCTAACCTTATCGCCTGCATGTACAGGAGCGGCTATCTGCTGAGCCATCAGCTGACCGGCATTGCTGTAAACACGGAGCACGGCCTTGTCGGCATTGACATGAAGAGTAACCTCACCATTCTCGTTGACCGTTACATCACCCTTGTTGCTGCCATCGGCCTCAACACCGTCGATGCCTGTGGTCTCTGATACGGTCAGAGAGATGACACCTGTAGAAGAAGCACCGTTGGCATCGGTAGCCACTACGTTGATGTTGGTCTTGCCTGCTGCCTTGCCTGCCACGATGAATCCATCTTCCGACTTGAAGACGGTAGCTACAGATGCGTCCTCGACAGAAGCTGTGTAGGTCATCTTGTCGCCATCCACATCCTTGAAGAGCTCGGCAAAGTTGTACTGACCAGAGGTCTCACCAACCTTCATAGCCAACTCTGTAGCACCTACGTACTCAGGAGCACGGTTGGTATGCTCTACATTGTAGTTGACGGTTGCCGTACTTACGTTATCAGCCTCATCCTTTGCAGTTACCTTGAAGGTATGCTTGCCAGCTGAACCATAATCAGGAGCAAGAACGACATTGAGCTTCAAGCTGCCGCCAGCCTCAACAGTATAAGTACCATTGCTTTCAGAGATACCTTCCTGAGTACCGTCCTCATTCTCATAGCTCTCAACAGCAGCGATGCCGTCTGCATCTTCCAGACTTACAGTGAAAGCCTCGCCCTCAGCATCAGCAACAGTTACTTCAACAGTAGCCTTGCTTGCCTCAGGAACAGTAGTCTCACCCTCTGGAGCGGTGATGACAGGAGCAGCATTCTTGTCGAGATAGATGTGATAGTTGTAGAGCTTGTTCATAGGATCGTTGCTCTTCACTACGAGAGTAGCCTTGTTGTTCTTAGAGAAGTAAGCACTCTTGGCATTCACCTCGAACTGTACAGGAAGCGACTCGCCTGGAGCAACCTCGCCCTCGGTCTTCTCGTTGAGCAACTTGATCCATGGCTCACCCTTCTCCTTCTCGATACAAGTCATGAAGTAACCGAAGGCACCATAGCTGTAAGCATTGTCGTAGAGAGTCTCGATGTCTACCCAGCCACCCAATGACTTCAGGTGTGCCATGTAGCGATTGGTCTCCATGTCGCCATCCTTGGTTGCCATCATGGCTGATGACTTGTAGCCGGCAGGATACTTCAATACAACATAGAAGGTATCGGCAGGATTGATGTAGATAGGGTTGTCAAACTCCAACATACGTGCAGCACCCTGGTAGCTTCCATCGCCACGAGGTTCTTCTTTGTTGATATGAATCTTGCCATGACCGATGGTCTTCTCTGTAGCAGTTACATCATTGCCCAGGATGACAGAAGCCTCGATGTCCACATTCTCCAAGTCGCCTACAGTACCGACGAAATAGAGATGGGTAAGATTGAAGCCTTCAGCAGGAGCCTCATAGCGAGTGGCTGCATAGAAGTTCTCATCCAAAGCAGTAGCACCTGTACCCATCAGGGCAGCCTGAGCATTGGCTACAGGGTTGAGTACTGGATAATAGAGCGCATTGCCCTCATAGCCCTCAGGCAAGTCGTAGATGAACTTCTGATCATCCTTCACCTTCTTCAAGCCAAGAGCCTTCACCATGCCCTTCTTGCCGGAAACCTTCTCCACGCAGGTAGCAACGAAGTTCTTGGCTGCATCCTCAGAAGGATAAGAGATGACGTTATAGGCAGGAGCAGGATCGTTGCCGTCCTCATACTCATTGCCAGCATCACGACCAGATGGATCGAGACTCAATGAGTAAGTAAGCTTATAGGCTCCATCATTCATCAAATTGACGGTACGAGTGCCCTTATAGTCAGAAGCCACATTCTCAATGTGCAACTCCTCTGGGTCGAAGGCCATGACAGGAGCCTCAGTGATATTCAACTTGATGGTAGAGGTGTGTGTCTCCTCATCCAAGCCCTCTACAGTAAATACGAGAGGGAAATCCTTCTTATGTACCTCATAAACATTATAAGGAGCGATTCTGAACTTCACGGTGTCGGTACCTACTACGATAGGAGCCATCGTACCGCTCTGGTATGGAATCCATGCCTTGGCAGCATCATCAGCAAGTGCCATTGGACCTGGGTCGATGCCGTCATCACCGCCATTGTTGTTTTGTGCAGCATAAACCTCAAGTTTACCTTCTGGATCAGAAGGCTCCTCAACATCAGGGTCAGAAGGCTCCGAGCCAGTAAACATCTCAGAAGCTACGTCTGTGATAGTGAATGCCTTGGTTCCCTTGTTGACTACATAGAATTCATAGTATGAAGGATCCATTGCGTACTCATCTACAGGCTGCTCAACATTGATTACCTCTGGGAACTCTGCCTGAGCCTCACCAGTGATATTCAGCGTAACAGGAATCTTGACGTTTGCACGAGAAGGATCGTTGGTGGTAACATTCAACTCATAGTCGTAAGTATCAGCCAACTGGTTAGCCTTCAACTCAACCGGCATTTCAACCTGTTCACCTGGAGCCACTACATAGTTCTTATAAGGAGTAAACTCAACGGTATTGCCGTCGGTGATATACATATCGGAAGGAGTAATACCGCGGGTACCGGTATGATCCATGATACCACAGAGTCCGAATACACCCAACTGGAATCCATCAGGATCTACATTGTACTGGAACTTGAAGGAACCGTCCTTGCGGAGAATCACCTCGAAGTTCATACCCTGCATCATCGTATTGCCATAGTTCATATAGCTTACAATGACCTCATCATCCTTTGCCTTGTAATATACACCATCAGAAGATGGAGTGTTCATAGAGTGGTTACCCCAGAATGGGCAGATGATGTTGGTATAGAAGGTTTCTGTTGTTGGCAGACTTGCTGGTGGCTCAGGGAACTGCTTGTAATCCTCTACCGGCGCATCGAAAGATACGAAACCAGTATTGTAGATATACATGCTCTTGTACTTCTGGCCATAGAATGGGAACTCGAATGGAAGTTCCACCTTCTTGAAGTCTGTCTTATCAATATAGTATGCATAAGGCATGTGCTCAGTATAGTCGTTGGTGATGTCTACCCAATTGTAAGGTACATCGAAGCCATCGAGCTTAGACTTGAACACATAATCTACTGTAGACTTTCCTGTAGCCTCCTGGTCGGAAGCTGTATACCATGAAGCAGGCTCAGCAGAGAACGTAAGGTTCTCATCGCCCTCGTTGGTTACCTGGATTGTCTTTTCTACGTTTTTACCATAAGGAGTTTCAACCTTCAGGCTCTCTGGATTACTCTTCCAGGTAGGATTACCAATCACCTCAGCCTTCAATGGGATTTCCTTGGTTGTACCATCCTTATAGGTGATAACGAGCACATCTTCTACAGTACCCTTCTCGGCAGTAGGCAATGTTACTACGATATCCTTGCCCTGACCTGCAGGAACAGAGAATGCCGCATTCATTTCTTCAGCAAGAGTAAACTTGCCGTTCTTGACAGTTACGCTTTTCACGTTGAGAACATCCTTACCGTTGTTGCTCAACAAGACAGTGCGCTGCTGGGCAGAAGTACGGAATACCTTACCGAAATCTACGCTGGTAGAATCGAGAGCAGCCTCAGCCTTCAGGTTGTCGCCAACGATGTTGGCAGTCAACTTGACAGATGCACTTGGGTTGATTGGGTCGTTGGTGATAACGGTGAGATAGTTGGTCAGAGGTCCTGCCACCAATTCATCGTTGGCTGCCAATGTTACCTTGATTTCCTTGCTTTCACCATTGCCTACATAGCCTTCAGTGCTTGACAGGCTCTTGATCATAGACTTGGCAGGAGCCACAATCTTGATGGCGCTGCCAGTCTGGATATCATAATAAGGAGCATCCAGACCATCGTTATCCTCCTGTACCTTGTTGGCATCAACAAATATACAAGGATCGGAAGCAGCAATATCGCTGACACCTACGAAGTTGTGACCACCAGAACCGAATACGCCTGCTGGATTATAATCATCGTAGTAAACCTCTACACTTCCGTCAGGGCAAAGAGCCATGTGGAAGCTGATGGTTGTGGTCTCGCCGGCACCATTGGTTGCAGGAGTTACCACATCCTTGAACTTGATATAGAGTTTACCGTTCTTATGACCATAGGTAATCTTACTGTTGGCACCCATGTCCATCCAGCCAGAGTTGGTATAAGCCGAAATATAGCCCAATCCCTGTACACAATCGCCGGTAGGAACCATACAAGAGATACGGCCATCCGCCTGCTGCATGGAGACACCACCATAAGAAGATACGTAAATCTGCTCGTAGTCCTTGCCATAGAATGGGAACTTGAAGCCCACCTTGATAGGACCTGACTGCCAGTTGTCGTTGGTAAACTGAGAGGTGATGTCCTTCTCATCAGCCAACTCTGGGGCTGGCTCATACTCGAATGATTCATCGCCGGCAACATTAGAGATGGTAGTATAACCAAACTTATGTACTTTGGCAGTAGAACCTACTATCTTCTCGGAAGAGAACTTAGGGAAGACATACTGCAAAGGATAATTACCCGTGTTCTTGATAGTGATGGTAGCAGTCTTATCCTCACCGCCTACCTTCAGGTCGCCTGCATCGTAAGACTCAGGAGTTACATTCTGCTTGGCAGGAACTGAAGCGACACCGCGAACCAGGAATGAATACTGCTGGTCATTCTTATCGGTCAGGGTGATGGTACTGCTGAAGTTGCCCTCCTTGGTAGGAGCAAATGTCACAGGCAACGTACCGGTAGAGCGGGCTGCAATATTATTGGCACCCTTTGACACATTGAACTGATCGGATGAAGACTTCAAGTTCTTTGGAGCCTGGAGCTGTCCATATTTACCACCGAATACACCATAACCGCTATTGGTCAACTCTACATCAATGGTCTTGGTCTGACCCACCAGCAAGTCGCCGAAGTCAACCAGCTGCTGGCTGTGCAATTCTGGCTTATAGCCCTTCACGGTCATAGACAAAGCAACCTGCTGCTTAGAATCAACAGCCTCATTGCTCTTGACATGGATATTGAACTTATAAGTACCATTCACCAGTTTCTGACCATCATTCTTCAGAGTAACCTTCTGGCTTTCGTTAGGACGAACCTCACCGCTGATAGGCTCAGGGTTGAGAACCTGACTCCAGTCTGGATTCTTGCTGATGGCCTGTACTGCCCATGTGAGCTGATTAGCTACTGCCTCGAAGCTGGTGCCCTTGAGAACCTCACTCAGCTGAGTCCAGGTAGTACCGTTATCAGAGCTATAGAAGCTGTACTGGGCAACATCAGTTCGGGTAGTCTTGCCTGTACCCAATGGGTTCTTGGCGCCAGCAGGGAACTTAGCCACTACCCAGAAGCTTGAACCAGGAGCAAAGTGAATCTGCTCTTTCAGGGTGATAGGATAATTGTATTGCCAGAAGTCATAATTAACCTTCTGAATCAAACTTGCAGTAGAGATAGAACGAGATCCATCGTAAATCTCAATCACAGGATCCTGTCCGTTCTGTCCCTGAATACGAAGATCGGTCAGGTTGAAACCATTAGGATAAGTTGCCTTATCTACATAGAAATACTGAGCCAAAGCATTTGGCAGCTTGGTATCAGTTTCACCGATATAGCTGTACAACTGGTTGGAATAGGTCAAAGTGTCTGGCCAGTCCTTAGCCTGATAGTTGGAAGTAGCCACAGCGTTGCGCTTCACAAGTGTTGGGCTGACTGTACCGCTGAAAGGAAGAACCTGACCTGGGTTTGGATTCTTGATACGACCGCTGGTAGACATAGTAGCTCGGGTCGTAGCAGTAGTAAGCTGATACTTCAGCACGCCCTCACCGGCATTCTTTACATTGAAAGAAGCCTCGGCTGTGGAAGCCTTGGTGGCATCTACTGTCATAGAAAGGTTCTTCTGGTCTACCTGAACCTTAGGACCTGCATTGGTGGTAGCCTCCTTGATGGGAGAAACGGCAGAAGCCTTACCCCAACGGTTGTAAGCCACAATTGCAAAATAATACTTAGTAGAAGCCTTCAAGCCTTCTACCTCATAAGACATCTTGTCGCCAGAATACTTGAACTTGGTATCTACAGTAGCAGAGCTCAACTTGTTCAAGTCATCTGTAGCAGAGAAAGCCTCTGTGCTATAATAAATCACATGATGGTCGATGCTCTTCTCTTCGGTCTCAGGAATCGTCCATTCGATGAGAGCATTGTCGTGAGATGCAGTAACAGTGAAGTCGGCAACAGCCTCAGGCACGCTACTCTCCTTGCCCTGCAAAGCCTTGTAAGCATCGATATAACCGGAGCCCATCAAGCCCTTGTACTCAGGATTCTGAGTATACAGGTCGTTTACCGAAGTGGTAAGCAAGGTGCGGAGAGTCTCATTAGAGAACTGCTTGTTACCATACTTGGAAAGAATCAAGGCTGCAATACCAGATACATGAGGACATGCCATAGAGGTTCCCTCATTGTAACCATAGGTACTGTTAGGCAAGGTACTCAATACGCCATACTGCTGACCATTGTCTTCCAAACCACCAGGGGCTGTCACATCAACCCACTTGCCACGGTTGGAATAATAAGCCACACTTCCGTCAGGAGCCATGGAACCAACAGCCACAACCTGGTCAAGACAACCTGGATAATAGTTACCTTCCTCACCATTGTTACCGGCAGCAAAGATACAGAGACCTCCGTTCATCTTGTCGCCACCACCATTCTTGGTGAAGTAATCAACAGCTTCGGTAACCGACTTATCCTCATCATCTGGAACACTGGCACCCCAGGAACACTGGGCGATGCTGGCACCGCGGTCGGCTGCATAAACAATGGCTTCACCGAAATCAGCTACAGCAGAACTGCTGGCACGGCTGTCGAATACCTGACAAACCATCATCTTGACACCGCCCTTACCGTCGCTACCACCGGCAACACCGCAGACACCGATACCATTATTATTGGTGGCACCTACGGTACCTGCTACGTGAGTACCATGAGAGTGAGCGTTGATATCGCTTGAATTGATAACGAAGTTATAGCCGTAGATATCATCTACCTTGCCATCACCATCATCATCAACACCAGGCTTACCGTTCAACTCAGCTTCGTTGATCCACACATTGTCCTTCAGGTCTGGGTGATCTACCTGGAAGCCACCATCAATGATGGCAACCACAACATCCTTAGAACCGGTAACACCAGTTTCCCAAGCCTTGAACACATTGGCATCGGCACCCACCTTGGTACCTGCGATATGACCATCGTTGTTGTAATGCCACTGGTCATTGAGCAATGGGTCGTTGAAAGGCATGGTAGAAGCAGCCTTGGCTGCCTTTGCCACTGCTGCTGGCGAAACCTCAAGGAAACGCTCACCGCCTATGGGTTTGTAAACTGGTATGCGCTGGGCATAAGCCACACCCTCTGTAGAACGGAGCAAGTTGCGGGCTTGTGCCAATTTCATACCTGATGCCTCGTAATGGACATCGTACCAAAGATCCAGTCCTGCTGCCTTGTGCTTAGCCTCATCCTTACCGGCATAAGGGAAAACACGGGTCATAGAGACTGCCTTTACTTTCTGACTGACCCTGTCGAGCGGGGTCACGCCTGTCTGAACATACTTCTTGCTCGTACCTTTCACCGACAGCGGAAGCTTGGCAGCCACCAAACGGTCGGCTATCTCACGCTGGAGTTTGACACGAACGACACCCTCTACGTAATTACCATCCGCAGAGGTTGCTGTAGAAGAAGATACAGACTGCGCCTGAATATGCACACTACTGCCTAAACACAGCATTGCACATACTAACAAAAGTAATCTTCTTGTCATCTTGAAAATGTTGTAAAAAATAAATATAAAACAAATAATAGTATATTATAATGCTATCCGTAAATAAGTGCCGAAACAATCTGATAAGTGTTGATACGCCCTCATGAGTGTCTGTACGACACTAACTTTTTCTCTCGGGTGCAAAAGTAAATAAATTAATTGATATATGCAAGCATTTCTGACAGTTTTGTATAAAAAGATAGTAAAAATACATCATTTTGCTCCTTTTCACCACGGCAACTTACAGTCACCCCCATTTTTAAGCACTTTTATTTACGAAATGTAATTTCCATTTTGTAAAGTTAAGGAGATAAGCAGTCAACAATGAATATGACTAAAATTAAGTAAGTCAACGCAAATGACAAATAAGCAACAACCGAGTCTACTCATATTAAAAATAATGCCAAGAGTGGTCAATTAAAATCGTTAAATCACAAAAATCTTACTCTTATACTATATAAAAGTTTTGTTGAAGCTGCAAAAATCTCCGTTCCGTGATTCGGAACGCACATTCCGTGATTCGGAACCGCCATTCCGTGATTTGGAACGGCCGTTCCGTATCACGGAACGGAGATTTATCCACAAGAGAAAAAACAAATTCATAACGAACGAAAAACAATGATTAAAGTAACTGAACATAGCTTTAGGGTTGCAGAGCGGTTACAATGGAAGTTAAACTCGTTAAAGGAAGTTAGAGAAAAACCCTCGCAGTATGCTCAGCACGATAAAAAGTCGTATCTTTACCAAAGATATTTCGGAAGAAGAAAGAAAATAACACGCAAAAGAAAAACAAAGCAGAAAAAAGAAAAGAGAGAAATGTTATGAAGAAAACATTCGCATTATTATGCTTTCTGTGTACATTCATCATGAATGCCACGGCACAGACATGGGTAGGAACCTGGGCTACAGCTCCACAGGCTGCCGAAAAGAGCAAAGTGTTATACAGCAATACGCCCCACTCCATCAGACAAGTGGTGAAGGTATCATTGGGCGGCGAGGTGATACGACTGAAGCTGAGCAACATCTACAGTTCGGAACCCGTGGTGATACGTTCGGTCTATATCGCCCATGCCAAAGACACATTTGGCGTAGACGCCAAGAGCGCTGAGTACCTGAAGTTTCACGGCAAATACAAGACTGTGATTCCTGCTGGCAAGGCGATAGAGAGCGACCCACTGAAGTTCAACCTCAGACCTTTGGAGCGCGTTGCCATTACCATCAACTACACCTCATCGCCAGCCAAGCCTACCATGCATCCTGGCTCACGCACCACCTCCTATATCATGAAAGGTGTAACCAATGCTCACTCCAACTTCAAAAAAGCACAACGCGTGAACCACTGGTACACTATCGCTGGCATTGATGTGTACACGATGAAAAACAACCTGAGCGCCATTGCCATCATAGGAAACTCAATAACCGATGGTCGCGGAACAACCGACAATGCACAGAACCGATGGCCCGACATCATGAGCGAGATGCTGCACCTGAAACATAAGATTACCAATCAGGGCGTACTCAACTTAGGTATCGGATCCAATCAGGTGGTAGTGCCCGGAGGAATAGGGACATTGGCCAAAGACCGATACGACCGCGACATCCTGGGACAATGCGGTGTGAAGAAGGTGATTATCTTCGAAGGTGTCAACGATATAGGAAACACTAAGAGCGGAAACAGCGAGACAACAGCCCGACTGCTGATAGAGAGTTATCAGAACATGATAAAGAAGGCAAAGGCAAGAAAGCTAAAGGTGTATCTCGCCACTATCACTCCTTTCAAGGGTGCAGGCTATTACACTTATTTCCACGAGGCTTGCCGACAATACGTGAACGACTGGATACGCAGTCAGGGCAAGGAGAAAAAAGTGGATGGCGTGCTCGACTTTGCCAAACTGATGCAAGATTCTGCCGATGAGCACAGAATGAAGAAGGAATATGTATGCAGCGACTGGCTGCATCCCAACGCCGCAGGATATAAGGTAATGGGAATCTATGCGGCAGAAATAGTCAAATAGATTTGGAGGAGTTAAAGGAGTTAAGGAGTTAAGGAGTTAAGGAGTTAAGACAACAGCTTTGTTGCTTAACTTTCAAACAATAAGGCAGGAGTTAAGACAACAGCTTTTTTTCTTATATTTCAAACAATAAGGCATTTGTCTTAACTCCTTTAACTCCTTAACTCCTTTAACTCCAAAAAAATAGCCCCTTACTTCAATACAATCTTGCAGTCTTCCAGGCTCTCAACCGTAGCGAGCGCCTCATAGCGCATTCCCTCACGGCGCAGGAAGTCGCCACCATGCTGAAAGGCTTTCTCAATGATGAAGCCCATCGCCTCTATCTTGGCGCCAGCCTTTTCGCAGAGTTCCATCACACCCTTGGAAGCATTGCCATTGGCGAGGAAGTCGTCGATAAAGATGACATGGTCGTCGGGAGTAAGATAGCTGTCGCTCACACAAACCGTATAGTCGCGGTCCTTGGTGAAAGAGTGAACCACAGAAGTAATCATACCCTCCATCGTCTTGGGCTGTTTCTTCTTGACGAAGACCACAGGAAGATGGGTCAGATAACCTACCATGATGGCAGGAGCGATACCCGATGCCTCAATGGTGATGATCTTGTTGTACTTAATGTCCTGGAACAGACGAACAAACTCCTTCGCCAAATCCATCATCAAGATAGGATCCATCTGGTGATTTACGAAACTGTCTACTTTTAAGATTCCACCAGGAAAACATCTGCCTTCCTGCATAATTCTTTCTTTCAGCAAATCCATTATGAATAGAATTTTATAGTAATATTAGCAAATAATTCTCTTTTTATTGTTCCAGATCCTTTGGCAACACGAGGTTGAGAACCACAGCAAGCAGGAAGACCACAGCCACGCAGTTGTCGGCAAACACCGTGCGGACAATCTCAGGGAAGATGTTGAACATGCCTGTAGCCTGGGTGAAGCCAAGGCCTACACTCAGCGAAAGGCTCACGATCACCATGTTGCGCTGTGAGAAACCCGTACGCGCCATCATACCGAAACCGGCAAAGAGGATGCTACCAAACATCATAATGGTGCAACCGCCCAAAACAGCCTGAGGAATGGTGGTGAGCACATAGCCTATGGCAGGGAACACACCACCGATAATCATTATCAAGGCTCCCATGGCAATGGTGAAACGGTTGACCACACCCGACATGGCTGCCAATCCCACATTCTGACTGAACGAGGTGATAGGAGTACAACCGAAGAGACCAGACACCGAGCTGACGAAACCATCGCAGCAAACGGCAGAGCCCATCTCCTTGGTCTGAGGATTGCGCTTCAGCGCACTGTTGCAAAGGGCAGAAGTATCACCTATCGTCTCTGTGGCTGACACAAGATAGACGGCTACCACCGAGAGGATGGCACCGATATGAAACTCGGGAGTGAAAGGCAGAAGCTGGGGCAAGGCAACGAGCGAGAGACCGGTGAGTCCGCTGAAATTGACCATACCCATGAAGCAGGCAAGAATGTAGCCTACTATCAGACCCATAAGAACAGACAGCGAACGGAGGAAACCCTTAGCAAAAATCTGGCAGAGCAGACAGGCCAACAAGGTAACACTTCCAACAATCCAGTTGTTCACACTGCCGAAATCTGCAGCACCCTGTCCTCCAGCAAACGAGTTGGCACCTACAGGAAGTAGCGAGAAACCGATGGCGGTAACCACCGTAGCAGCCACAACGGGCGGAATGAGTTTAATCCAATACTTGGCAAAGAGTCCAAGTGTTCCTTCTATCAATCCACCAATGATAACCGCACCAATGAGAGTTCCCATGCCCTGAGAACCGGCAATGGCGATGGCCAGAGAAAGGAAGGTGAAGGAAATGCCCATCACGATAGGCAGGCGCGAGCCAATGCGCCAAACGGGATAAAGCTGTACCAACGTACCGATACCGGCTATGACCATACAGTTCTGGATAAGCACGGCGCTCACTGAACTGTCCAAGCCTACGGCTCCGGCAAGAATCATAATAGGAGCAATGTTGCTCACAAACATGGCCAGCACATGCTGAAGGCCGAAAGGAAGTGCTTTGGCGACGGGCACTCTGCCGTCGAGCTTGTAGAGATTTTCTATTGACTGTTCCATTGTCACATATATGTAATTTCAGAAATATGCGGCAAAAGTACAAATAAAATCCGAGAAATACAGCCCTTTCATCACATTATTTGAACAACAGGAGAAAAAATATGCATCAATAATTTTGTTTTCACTGCAAATAACTGTACTTTTGCATCATCATTCCGGATAAAACAACAAGCAATGGAAAATCAATACATCAAGCAGTTCCCTGACCTGATGCAGGGCAAGAAAATCATGTATGTGCACGGCTTCCTCTCCTCGGGACAGAGCGGCACGGTAAAGATGTTGCAGGAGTTGATGCCTAATGCCATACTCGTGGCTGAGGACATTCCCGTGCATGCCGAAGAAGCCATAGAGATGCTGCGGGATATGCAGCAGAGGGAGAAACCCGACCTGATTGTAGGCACCTCCATGGGTGGTATGTTCACTGAGATGCTCCATGGCACCGACCGCATCTTGGTAAACCCTGCTTTCGAGATGGGCAACACCATGAGCAGTATGACGGGAAGACAGGAGTTTCAGAACCCGCGCAAGGACGGAGTGCAGGAGCTGATGGTGAACAAGGGACTCATCAAGGAGTACAAGGACATTACCGCCCTGTGCTTTCAGAATGTAACACCCGAGGAACAAAACCGTGTCTACGGACTCTTTGGCGACAAGGACCCTGTGGTTCATACCTTCGACCTCTTCCACGAGCATTATCCACAAGCCATCCGCTTCCATGGTGAGCATCGGCTGATAGACAAGGTGGCATTCCATTATCTCGCACCCGTCATCCGATGGATAGACGACAAACAGAACGGAAAGGAACGCCCCATCGTGTATATCGACTTCGATGCCCTGCACGACAGTTACTGGAAAGCCACCAGCTCAATGCACAAGGCCTATGAGATGCTGATAGAATATTATAATGTGTACATTGTGGCACAGGCGCCCACCAACGACCATGACTATATGGCTCGTGTCATGACCTGGGTAGAGGAGTACCTATCTGCCCCAGCCTACAACCACGTCATTTTCTGCAACCAGAAGGCATTGCTCTATGGCGACTACTTCATCGACCCCTGTCCCGACAAGGGCTTCATGGGCACAGCCATCGAGTATGGCAGCGATGAATTCAAGACTTTTGAGGAAATCATCACCTTCTTCGAGCGCTTGGGAGGACAATAAAGATCCTCTCCTTATTCGAACTCGATGAGGAAATCGGTGAGCGACTTGTCGGTAGGAATGCCCAACTTCTTTCTGAGTCGGTATCTTGCACCTTCCACACCACGGATGGTAAGGTGAGTGAAGTTGGCAATATCCTTCGTATTCAGGTTCAGGCGCAAGAGGGCACACACCTTCAGGTCGTTCGACGTAAGGTCGGGATATTTCTCACGCAGACTGCGGAAGAACTTCTTGTGTATCAGGTCGAAGTTGTTTTGGAACGTATTCCAGAACAAGTCGTTGTCGCCACTCTTCATCTGCAACAACAGTTTGCTGGCATTCTTGGTGGTGATGGTTCCCTTGCGCATGCCTTCAAGCAAAGTCTCCTTCGCCTCACTGATGGAGTTGTTCATCGCCACCATATCGAAAGCCATGCTTGCCACGTCCTTTCCCTTAAGGGCGAGCTCGTTTTCTAAGAGTTGTTTCTGTTGCTCAGCAATGATACGTTCCTGTTCCAACGATTTCATCTTCTGCTCCATCAGCTCTTTTTCGGCAATCTTCTTATTGCGACGAATAATCTTGTTGGTGCGCCAGCGAATAAAGCCATACACCAAAGCCGAGAGCAACAACAGATACATCAGCCACGCCCACCATGAGAGCAGGAAAGGTGTGGGGAAAGAGAAACAATAGACAAGAGGCTTGCCTATGATGTCGCCCTTGAGGTTTTTGACCACCACCGTCAGTTCATAATCTCCAAAGCCAAAGTTGCTGTACACGATCTCTGGCGAACAAGAAGACTCGGTAAGCGTATTGCCTCCACCCTTCAGCGTATAGCAGAACTGCAGCTTGTCGTTATCGTAGTTGGGGAACGACACCCTGAGCCGAATGTTACCCCATGCCTTCACCTTGCCATCGCTGACCACAGGCAGCTGATGCGCCACATTATCACGGTCCTTAGTCGTCACCTCGCTGAATGAAGCCTGATAGCAGGCGGGCTTCTTTCCCATTTCAGCACCTGTGCCCAAATATCTGCCTATACCATCGTTGAGGAAGAAATAGGTGGCACGACCCGAAGCATACATCGAATGTCCATAGATGTTGCACTCCTGCCCAAACGAAGAGTTGGAGATAAAGAACACCGGCAGGTTCTCCTTGCTGCCCGAATGCATGAGCCAATAGCCATCGCTATTGAGCAACCAGAAGGTTTTCTTATCAAGGAAGGCAGACGACACGATGCCCATGTCGCTCAACCTTCCGCAACCATAATAGGGCAATATCTGCTTGCGTATATCATCGTAAGTAAAGAGACGGCCACCATACGAAAAGACCACACGTCCCATGATGGTCATCACATGGAATGCATCACCCTTGCTATTGGGCAGCGAAGAATAGAAGTTCACCCTTTCGAATCGCCTCATATCCCTGGAAAGTTCCAGTCGATAGAGACCTTTGCTCATGTGGGCTGCCCAGATGACACCCTGGTTGTCTATTTCTATCTCTCTGATAGGAGCACCGAAGCCTTTCACCGTCCAACCATAGCGCCATTTGTCGCCATCGCGTAAATAAATGCGGAAACTGTTGTAGGAAGACTCTATCAATGCATGCTGACCATAATGCTGATACTCACGCATCATAGTACTGCCCTGATTGTCGTTCAAGAGGCCAAAGGACTGATTGCCCGCCAAAGCCCTTGTACCCAAATTGTGACCTGCAAACACCTGGTTGTCAAACTGAGACACATACCAGTTTTGTCCTTCGCAGCCATTCACCTGTACTATATAGTGTTCCTTCATGTCGTATCGCCATACCGACTGGTTGGTGGCAATATACATATCGCTTCCCAAGGTAGCCACATCGTAAACCATACCAATGCCCTCAAGTTTCATTACCGAGAGAGGCAAACCTGTATGGATAAGAGCGATGCCATTGTCCAAGGCAGCCCATAGGTTGCCTGTCTTGTCAACCAAAAGGTTGAGCACGGTATTGTTTCCCAGTCCATTAGCCTTGCTGTAGTGCCACAGCACCTTATTGGTATTAAGGTCGATAGCAAAGATTCCACTCTTGATGGTTCCCACCACCAAGGTATGCTTATCGAGCATGACAGTACGGTTGATCAAGGCTTGTCGGAGCAAAGCATCGACATCTGTACGAACAGGCTTCACCTGCTGTCCGTCGTATAGGAAGAGTCCATTCTGGTTGGTGGCCAATAGAAATAAGTTTTTACCCAACTGGTGCAAGCCCATCACATGATCGTTGCCATAGTCTCTACGATGTAGAATGGGGGGGGTAATACGTCTTGCTGACTCGGCACAATCCTTCAGAAATCAACTGGGCATAAAGCTTACCGCCTGTCTTGAATAACCAGAGCGGCAAATGCTCCCGTATATAATAAGGTGTAACTTTCTTGCCGTCGTAAACGAAATAAGAGCAGAATGACTGGAAGTAAATGTGTCCATCAGCACCCTTCACGATATTCCATATCTCATCATTGTGCGACTGATATTCTTTGGGCCAAAGAGAATGATACTCCATCTTGCCCCATTCATCACGCACAAAATAGCCGAAGTCGGTATAAGAGCCGACATAGATACGGTCGCCATCAGCAAGAATTGATCGCACCAATCCCTTGCTGGGCAAGGCTATGGTGCGCCACGAATAGCCATCAAAACTGAGCACACCATTATTGTTGGCAAAGTACATAATGCCCCTATCATCCTGCGTACAGCACCAGTTCTGCATGCCATAATGATAAGTGAACGAGTTATAGTATGAGATAATAGGCATAAAAATCTGTGCCTTTGTCATCATTGGACATAGACAAAAGATGAATATGACGAGCCCGAAAAACTGCTTTTTCATTCTTTGATTTAGATGGGTTATTGGTTATGTATTTGCAAAATTAATAAATTTATACCATCTGCCAAAGAAAAAAGGCAATTTTTTGTCGTTTTTCTATCTTTCTCTTTTCCAAACATTTAGAAACAGGCGTCGTAGTAAAATCGTAGTGCCCCAAAAGCGCATCGTAGTTATATCGTGGCAACAAATTTGCCCAAACCTTTAAAAAGTATTTACTTTGCACAGCAGTTTTGAATTAACAATTATCTTAAAACAAAAAAACATGAAAAAGAACCTATTATTATTCATTTGCGCTTTTGTAGCCCAGTTGGCATTTGCCCAAGCTCAGGCTGTCAAAGGTACTGTCTTGGATAGTTCTGGCGAACCAGTCATTGGCGCCACTGTCAAAGTACTCGGTACAAAGCAAGCTACCGTTACGGACATAGACGGTAACTTCACCATCCAGGAAGTCAGTCCCAACGCATCTATCAACATTTCTTATGTGGGTATGCAGCCTGTTACCCTCAAGGCTTCAGGCAACCTCAATGTCACATTGAAGGATGATTTCCAGAACCTCAACGACGTAGTTGTCATCGGTTACGGTTCTGCAAAGGCCAAGGACCTCACCTCTCCTATCACCGTGGTTAAGGCAGCCGACATCCAGTCGACTCCTTCTACTTCACCTATGACAGCCCTTCAGGGTAAAGTAGCAGGTGTGAACGTGGTTAGTAGCGGTACTCCTGGTTCTGGTCCTACCGTGCGCATCCGCGGTACAGGCTCTTTCGCCAACAGTTCTCCTCTCTATGTAGTAGATGGTATGTTCTACGACGACATCAACTTCCTTAACAACGAAGACATTCAGGAAATGTCGATCCTTAAGGATGCTTCTGCAGCTGCTATCTATGGTGTGCGTGCAGCAAATGGTGTAGTTATCATCACGACAAAGAAGGGTACCAAGGGTCAGAAGGCCAAGATTACCTACGACGGTTACATCGGATTCCAGAAGGCTACCAATGTGTTGGAAATGGCCAACTCTCAGGAGTATGCCACCATGTTGATGGAAGCTAACTACGATGCTTACTCTCCTACTATGAAAGCAGCCATCGACCGCTTTGGTGGCAGCTATGCTGACAGCGATTTCCACAAGTGGACTTATGGTGCTGATACCGACTGGTACAAGGAATTGCTACGCACAGCAGTTATCACGAACCATAGTGTAGGCATCAGCGGTGGTAGCGACAAGGCTACGTATTCGTTGGGTATCAGCTACCTCTATCAGGATGGTATCATGGATACAGAAAACAACTACAAGCGCCTCAACTTCCGTGCTGCAGTAGACTATGATGCTACCAGCTGGTTGAAGGTCGGTTTCAATGGCGTATTCAGCAAAAGTGATCAGGTATTGCCAAACAATGCCGCATGGCAGCAGGCTTTCAACACACCAAGTCTCATCCCAGTATTCGACGAGCAGAACGCACAGGCATTCCCTGACAAATATGCTACGCCAAGCAGCATCGGTCTGTCTACAAACTTCAAGAATCCTGTAGCTACAGCTAAATACTACGATGCCAAGAACGAGTTGCGCCAGTACATGACCAACTTCTATGCACAGATTAATCTCCTGCCACAGAAGTTGAACTTCAAGACTAACATCAGCTACAACTTCCAGGACATCAATGGTTCTGTGTTTACTCCTACTTACTATGTTAGTGACTCACAACAGAGCAACACTACCAACCTCAACAAGAGCAACACACAGTACAGCAGCTATATCTGGGACAACACCATTACCTATAAGGATAGCTACGCCAAGCACAACTTTGGTGCTATGTTGGGTGCTTCTATGCGCCAGGAGACCTATAAGAACTTGTGGGGCAATGCTACTGGTGTACCAGAGGGAAGCGATGCTTACCATTATCTGAGCCAGGGTAATCCTACAGGTCGCACATTGGGCGATGGTGGCACAAGATACAGAGGCTTGTCATAATTCGCACGGCTGAACTACGATTACGACAGCAAGTATTACCTGATGTTCACCATGCGTGCCGATGGCTCTTCTAAGTATCAGGACCAGTGGGGTTACTTCCCATCAGTAGGTGCTTCTTGGGTTATCAGCGAAGAGCCTTGGATGAAGGACGTGAAGGCTATCGACTACTTGAAACTTCGTGCAAGCTGGGGTAAGCTCGGTAACGACCATGTTGCAGCAAGTGACGGTTTTGCATCTATCGCCACAGGTAACGGTGTTTCCGGCGTATTCGGCAACACAACTATTCCTGGCTTCCAGAACACAACCTACTTCAGCTGGCTGCAGTGGGAGGTGGTAGATGAAATCAATGTTGGTTTCAACCTCTCTACTCTCCAGAACCGCTTGAACATCGATGCAGACTACTTCCATCGCATGACTAAGCACGCTGTTATCTCACCTCGCCTCTCTTTCGACAATAAGACATTGGCAGGCAACTATGGTAAGATTTTGAACCAAGGTTTCGATTTCTCAGCAACCTGGAACGACAGAATCGGCAAGGACTTCAAGTACCATGTAGGTACCAACCTCTCTTTCCTTAATAATAAGGTAAAGGATCTCGGCGGCGCTTCCATCATCAAGGGTGGAAAGACCGTGAACATCGTAGGCAAGGAGATGAACTCATTCTATGGTTTCAAGGTAGTAGGTATCTACCAGACCGCAGAAGAGTGCCAAAACGACCCTATTGCCGTAGCCAACGGACTGGAGCCTGGTGACTTCAAGTATGAGGACGTAGATCATAATGGCATTATCGACGGTGCAGACCGCCAGACATTGGGCTCTTATATTCCTAACTTTACTTATGGTATCAACCTCGGCTTCAACTGGAAGAACCTCGACTTTGAATTGACAACTTACGGACAGTCTGGTGCACAGATGTTCAACCGCAAGCGTGCCTTGAGATATGCACAGAGCGACTTTAACTTCGACAAGGATCTCTATGAGAATCGCTGGACAGGTGCAGGTTCTACCAACAGCTATCCATCAGCTAAGGCTCTTACAAAGGGCTGGAACGTATCAGACCAGAAGACCAACTCCTTCTTCGTAGAGGATGCTGATTTCTTCCGTATTCAGAACGTAACAGTAGGCTATAGCTTCAAGAACCTGAAGTTGGGTAGCTACACATTACCATCTATCCGCTTGAGCATGACAGCCGACCGTCCATTGACGCTGTTTGGTGCCAATGCATTCACTCCTGAGTTGAGCGATCCTGAGGGATGGGATACAGAAGTTTACCCATTGACAGGCACTTATACATTCGGTATTCAAATTCAGTTCTAACCTTTAAAACATCAAGACAATGAAAATCAATAAATATTTATCAGTATTAGCCCTTGCATCGTTGCTTTTCGGCGCAACGTCATGCAGTGACTACATCGATATCGACCCAGAGAACTCTGTTCCTGAGGAGAAAGTAGACTATACCAACCTCGACAATATGTATATGCCTGTATCGGGTGTCTATGCCAAGGTTAGAACAGGAGCTATGCACTGGGTAATATGGCCTCTGTCTACTGTTCGCGACGGTGACATCTGGTCTGGAAAGCCAGACGACCAAGCCCAATTGGTAGACTTCGGTAATTTCAACTACTCTGATAACAGTTTCTGGGGTCTCAACGAGATGTGGAATCAGTACTATGGCATCATCAAGGTAGCCAACTCTGCCTTAGAGTCACTCGACAGCTATGCCGCCAATGCCACTACCGACGCACAAAAAACTACCAACCGCTCTTATCAGGGTGAGGTAAAATTCCTTCGCGCCTACGCCTACTACCGTTTGGTTCAGGCTTTCGGTCCTGTCACCATTCTGCGTGACAACACTCAGACTAACCTGACACGTTCTACCGTTGCTGCTGTCAACAGATATATGTTGGAAGACTTGAACTACGCCATCCAGAACTGTCCTAAGGTACGTCCTAACGAAATGGCACACATCGGAGCTGTATCTGCATACAGTGCAGAAGCCTTAGCAGCCAAGGTTTACCTCAACATGGGCCAGTACGATAAGGTAGAGGAACTAACCGATGACATCATCAACAGCCAAAAGTTTGAACTCTACGGAGACTTCTATCAGTTGTTCAAAATTCCAGGAAAACTCTGCGACGAGTCTCTCTTCGAATGCCAGTGTACTGACTTCGGTCAGGGTTCCGGCGAGTTGGTAGATGTAGACCAGTGGTTCAACTTCCAGGGTCCAAGCATCTCTGGTCTCAGCAGCCAGGGGCAGCAAATTTCTTCAAGCGGATGGGGCTTCATGGGCTATACTGACGAATTCCGTCAGTGGGCAGAAAACCGTGGTGAGCAGGTAAGAGCTACCACAACTTTCCTTGTAGGTGGTACAACAACCCCAAGTGGCGACCAAGTAAAGAAACAGACCAACCCACTAAGAACAAACTGCTGGAACGGCAAGGCTTATACTCCTCTCAACCAGCTGACAGAAGGCAGAAACAAGTATGGTTGCAATAACAACGTTCGTGTACTGCGCTATGCTGACGTGCTGCTGATGAATGCAGAGGCAAAGGTTCGCCTTGGCAAGAATGGTGATACTCCTTTCAACACAGTAAGAACAAGAGCCCAGATGCCAGAGCTGCAGAATGTTACTGTAGACCAGATCTTGGACGAACGTCGCATGGAACTCTGCGGTGAGTGGGGTGAGTATTACAACGACCTCGTAAGAACAGGCAAGGCGAAAAGCGTTCTTGGTGCTAAGGGATGGACAGAAGAAAAGACTTACTATCCATTGCCATTCACTCAGATCACCGACAATGCCGACCTGAAAAAGGATCCTATCGACGAATAACGAGAAAACGTCATTCATATTGAATAATTCATAAGCTCTATTTCGATTTCATGAGCCAGTCCTTCGTCACAGAAGGCTGGTTCATGAATCTTCCGACAACTCATTATCACTATTCACTACTCACTTTTCATATACTCTATACACACTACTATGCATATCTTCAGAAAAGCTCTCTTCTTACTTTCTCTCTTTGTTGCAGGCTTTACATCGCAAGCCAAAGCACAAATCAGCGTCATGTCGTTCAACATACGTTTGGACGCCTCGGTAGACAATGAAAACCGTTGGGACAACCGTAAAGGCGAGGTGGCAAAGATGCTCACCTATTATCAGCCCGACCTCTTGGGCATGCAGGAAGTATGCCCCAACCAGATGGCAGACCTCAAGGCTGCTCTCAATGGCATATATGAGGGCATCGGTGTAGGACGAGATGACGGAAAACATCAGGGCGAACACAGCCCAATTTTCTATAACAAGCACAAATTCAGTATGATAAAACATGGCGACTTTGCCTTGAGCGAGACACCAGAACAGTTCGGAAAGAAGGGCTGGGACGCTTCTTACAACCGTGTTTGTACCTGGGCGATACTGAAAGACAAAAAAACCGGCAAGCAGGTGGTATACTTCAACACCCACCTCGACAACGACGGTAAGATAGCACGCAAGGAAGGCATCAAGCTCATCCTTTCCAAGATGAAGAAAGTGGCTAAGAACATGCCTGCCATCATCACCGGCGACTTTAACTGTACCGATGAGGAAGAACCTTCGGCCATACTGAGAGCCAACAAAATGGAAAATGCCCGCAACAAGGCTGCCATCGTTTATGGTCCAGACTGGACATGGCACGACTACGGCAGACTGCCACTCAACGAGCGAAGCATTATCGACCATGTCTTTATCAGCAACCAGCTGAAAGCTACTCGCTACAGAGTTATCGGTGATAAGCCCGACAAGGTTTATCTGTCCGACCACAATGCAGTATTCGTAAACTTAGAATTTACAAAATGAATTTTACCAAGCTATCATTCGCCACATGGATGCTGGTAATAGCCGCTCCATGTTTCGCCAGCCAGGACTCAGTCAAGGTTGTTAAAGGACAGGTGAGCGACTATTACATCCCTGTGGTTAACGAATATGAGCTGACTGGTATAGTTACCGACGAGCATGACCAGCCCTTAGAGGGAGCCACCGTCATGTTTTTTGCAAGTCCTGCACATTGCACCACCGATACAGCCGGCAGATACACACTGAAGGCTACCGACCACGACCGCCATCTGTATGTATACTATCCCGGCAAATCCTTTTCCAACATTATCAGAGAAAAAGCACAGAAAGTCATCAATATCAAGATGACCGCTCCTGTGCAACCTCGCTCCTTTCTTCACCGCAAAAAAGCACAAACCACCCCATGGTATCATCCCTACAAGGAGAAGACCAACACCTACTGTAACCCGATGAACATCAGTTACAACTACGAGCCATATAATAATAATGTGAAAACCAACGGCTCGTTTCGTTCATCTGCCGACCCCATGGCGGTGATGTATAAAGACCAGTATCTGCTGTTCTCTACCAATCAGGGAGGTTTCCATTACTCAGACAACCTGAGCGATTGGAACTTCTGTCAGGCCACCTTCCAGCGCCACCCCAAAGACGATGACCAGTGCGCACCGGCAGCATTCGTTGCTGGCGACACCTTGTTCTATACAGGTTCCACCTATGAAGGATTGCCCGTATGGTATTCTACCAACCCGTTCTCAGGAAGATGGAAACAGGCCGTTCACCGCAACACCCTCCCCTCATGGGATCCTTGTCTGTTCCTCGACGACGATGGAAGGCTCTATCTCTACTATGGTTCCAGCAACGAATATCCTCTTAAAGCCGTAGAGGTGAGCCGGGAAGACTTTTCGCCCATCAGCAAGATACACGACGTGCTGTTTCTGAAGCCCAATGAGCATGGATGGGAACGTTTCGGTATGAACAACGATGACGAAGTGACACTCAAACCCTTCACCGAAGGGGCTTATATGACCAAGCACGATGGAAAGTACTATCTGCAGTATGGCGCTCCCGGCACTGAGTTCAAGACTTATGCCGACGGAGTCTATGTGGGCGACTCTCCATTAGGTCCTTTTAAGTATCAGCAGCACAACCCCATGTGCTATAAGCCTGGTGGATTTGTAAAAGGATCAGGACACGGCGGAACCTTCAACGACCGCAATGGCAACTACTGGCATGTGGCAACCTGCATGCTCTCGCTGAAATACAAATTTGAGCGTAGAATAGGGCTCTACCCTACAGCTTTCGACCCCGACGGAGTGATGTACAGCAGTACAAGTTTTGGCGATTACCCAAACTGGAATGCCGACCGTGACATCAAAAATCCTGACGACCGCTTTACGGGCTGGATGCTTCTTTCATATAAGAAACCCGTATTGGCTTCGTCTACCGACAGCACCTTCACCACACAGGCCCTCACCGATGAGGACATACGTACCTACTGGTCGGCAAAGAGTGGCGAGGCTGGCGAATGGGTGCTTCTCGACCTGGAAGGCAAGAAGGACATCAAGGCCATACAGCTCAACTTCTACGACCATCATACCGTGCAGCACAACCGCGCCAATGATGTGTATTACCAATACCGCATCTGGGCAAGCGACGACAACGAGCATTGGACACTGGCTGTAGACAAGAGCGACAACGACAAAGATGCACCTCACGACTACATAGAGTTGGACTCCACTCTGCAAGCACGCTATCTGCGCATAGAAAACCTGCACATGCCTTCGGAAGGTTACTTCTGCCTGTCGGACATCCGCGTCTTCGGTCATGCCGAAGGCAATAAACCCGACATGGTGAAAGGTTTCAAGGCGACAAGAGACTTCAAGAAGGATGCCCGAAACATGATGCTGACCTGGAAGAAAGCCAATAACGCTTATGGATATCTCATACGTTACGGTACAGCCACCAACAAGTTGTACAACTCGATATTGGTATATGGCGACACCCAATACGACATGAGAGGACTGGACAAGGACACCCGTTACTACTTCAGCATCCAGGCCATAGGAGAAACTGGCTGCTCGGCTCCTACAAAATGTATCAAACAATAAAAAAGACACTATAACTAAAAGATATTCTGATGATGAAAATAACCAAGACACTTATCTCATTGCTGCTTCTGTCCTTATCTTGGACATCCTGCAGCGCCTCGGCAGACGGAACCGCAGACAAGAACGATAAGCCAGGCACCACTCCTGCCGTAACAGGCAGACCCGCATCGTTCGCCAACGATGAGGAAATGCTCGACTACATTGAGAAAACCCACCTTAATTATATGTGGGATGGAGCCAACCCCAACTCCGGGCTGGCACCCGAGCGCATTCACCTCGATGGTATCTATCCACAGAACGACAAGCATGTGGTGACTACCGGAGGAAGCGGATTTGGTATTGCCGGTCTGCTGGCAGGTATAGACAGAGGTTACATCAGCCGTATCGAGGGTGTGCAGCGCCTTACCAAGATAGTAGACTTCTTAGGCAAGGCCGACCGATTCCATGGTGTATGGTCGCACTGGATAGACGGCAACACAGGAAAGACCGTTCCTTTCGGACAGAAAGATGATGGTGGCGACCTCGTAGAAAGTTCATTCCTCATGGCAAGTCTGCTGTGCGTACGCCAGTATTTCGAGAATGGCAACGAACAGGAGAAACTCTTGGCAAGCAATATTGACAAGCTGTGGAAAGAGATGGAGTTCGACTGGTACCGCCGTGGCGGACAGGACGTGCTGTACTGGCACTGGTCGCCCAACTATGGATGGGATATGAACTTCCCACTCGAAGGCTACAACGAATGCCTCATCACCTATATCTTGGGAGCTTCCTCACCCACCCATTCTATCCCGGCAGACTGCTATCACAAGGGATGGGCAAGGAGCGGAGGCATCAAGAGCAATGCCAAGCCTTACGGCTATCCGCTCGAACTGAAGCACAATGGCGCCGAACAGACCGGCGGTCCGCTGTTCTGGGCACAGTATTCCTATATCTGCCTCAACCCCAAGAACCTGAGCGACACGTATGCCAACTACTGGAATGTGGTAAGAAACCATGCCCTCAGCGACTACGAATACTGCGTGCGAAACCCGAAGGGATACAAAGGCTACGGCAAAGACTGCTGGGGACTGACAGCAAGCTATTCGGTAAACGGATATTCTGCCCATGCACCCAACAACGATCTGGGAGTCATCACACCTACCGCAGCCCTGTCGTCATTCCCATATACTCCTACTGAGTCGATGGCTGCCTTGAAATACTTTTGGAACAAGGGCAACTGGATCTGGGGCAAATATGGCTTCTACGATGCCTTCTCGGAGACTGCCCACTGGACAGTACCCCGTTATCTTGCCATAGACCAGCTGACCATCACCCCTATGATAGAGAATCATCGCTCGGGACTGCTCTGGCGACTCTTCATGAGTTGCCCTGAGATACAACAGGGACTCGAGAAACTCGGATTCAAGAACAATTAAACAGACTTAGATATATGAAGACAAAAAACATTCTTGCAGCATTTACCCTGCTGGCAGCAAGCCTCTGCCCCACCATGGCACAGGCCCAAAGCGATGAGGCTAAGATGAACACCTTCATCGATAACCTGATGAATAAAATGACGCTGAAAGAAAAACTCGGTCAGTTGAACCTTCCTGTTACAGGAGATATCGTTACCGGCCAGGCAAAAAGCAGCGACGTGGCAAGCAAAATCAAGCGTGGCGAAGTAGGCGGACTCTTCAACCTGAAAGGTGTTGAGAAAATCAAAGAAGTACAGAAGATTGCCGTAGAACAGAGCCGCCTGCACATCCCACTGCTCTTCGGTATGGACGTGATACATGGTTACGAGACCGTATTCCCTATCCCCTTCTCGCTCTCATGCTCATGGGATATGGAAGCCATCAAGCGTACAGCCCAGATAGCCGCACAAGAATGTTCGGCAGACGGTATCAACTGGACTTTCAGTCCTATGCTCGATATCTGCCGCGACCCACGATGGGGACGTATGGCTGAAGGCAATGGAGAGGACCCATACCTCGGTTCATGCATCGCCAAAGCCATGGTGGAGGGTTATCAGGGAAAGAATCTGGCAGCTCCCAACACCGTGATGGCTTGCGTAAAGCACTTTGCACTCTATGGCGGTGCAGAAGCAGGACGCGACTACAACACGGTGGACATGAGCCACTGGCGCATGTTCAATTACTATATGCCTCCCTACAAGGCTGCTGTTGATGCCGGCGCTCTGAGCGTGATGACCTCATTCAATGTGGTGGACGGCGTTCCCGCTACAGGTAACAAATGGCTACTTACCGATGTGCTGCGCAAGATGTGGGGCTTCAAAGGAATGGTGGTAACCGACTATACTGCCATCCAGGAAATGACAGCCCACGGACTGGGCGACCTGCAGCAGGTTTCAGCCATGGCACTCAATGCAGGTACCGATATGGACATGGTGGCTGACGGATTCTTAGGCACTATAGAGAAGTCTATCAACGAGGGCAAGGTTACGATGGAAACCGTCAATACAGCATGCCGCCGCATCCTGGAAGCCAAATACAAGTTGGGACTCTTCGACGACCCATACAAATACTGCAACGTGAAACGCGCCAAGAAGGAAATCTACACTCCACAGAACAGAGCTTTCTCACGCGAGATAGCTGCCAAGACTTTCGTGCTGCTCAAGAACGAAGGCAATCTGTTGCCTTTGCAGCGCAAGGGCAAGATTGCCCTTATCGGTCCGTTGGCTGACAATTCCAAGAACATGTCGGGTACATGGAGCGTTGCGGCCCGTCTCGATGACAACAAGACCATCCTCGGTTCTATGAAGAAGGCACTGGAGGGAAAGGCAGAGGTTCTCTATGCCAAGGGCTCCAACCTGATGTATGATGCCAAGCGCGAAGCTGATGCCACCATGTTTGGCAGAGAGATGCGCGACAGCCGAAGCAACGAGGAAATGCTGAAGGAAGCACTCGACGTGGCTCAGCAAGCCGACATCATCGTTGCTGCTGTGGGCGAGTCGTCAGAGATGAGTGGCGAATGCAGCAGCCGCACCAATCTCGAGATGCCCGACGCACAGAAAGACTTGCTCATAGCCCTGAAGAAGACGGGCAAACCTATCGTACTCGTCAACTTCTCGGGCCGTGCCACCGTCATGACATGGGAACAGGAGAATTTCCCAGCCATCCTCAACGTTTGGTTTGGTGGTTGCGAATCGGGCGATGCCATCTGTGACGTTCTCTTCGGTGACAAGGTGCCAAGCGGAAAACTTACTGCCACCATGCCTAAGAGTGTAGGTCAGATACCTCTCTACTACAACCATCTGAATACGGGACGGCCACTGAAAGAGGGTAAATGGTTCTCTAAGTTTACCAGCAACTACCTCGATATAGACAACGACCCACTGTACCCATTCGGTTATGGTCTGTCGTACACCACCTTCAAATATGGCAAGCCTACGCTCTCAAGCAACACAATGACCAACAACGAGACGATCAGTGTAAGCGTAGACATCACCAATACGGGAAATTACGATGCTGACGAAATAGCTCAGATGTACATACGCGATCTGGCTGCCAGCGTTTCTCGCCCAGTGAAGGAGCTGAAAGGCTTCGAACGCATCTCTATCAAGAAGGGAGAGACCAAGACCGTCACCTTCACCATCACCCCTGAAGACCTGAAGTTCTACAACCAGGAGTTGGAATACAAAAACGAGCCTGGTGAGTTCGAGGTAATGGTAGGTCCTAACAGCAAGGATGTACAGACCCTCACCTTCACATTGAAATAACGACTTATACACGAAATATGAAGAATATGAAAAATATCTGGCTTATATTGACATTCCTCTTGGCATGGGCTTTTCCAAAGGTCCATGCCGAGAATACGGTAAAGATTCTCGCCATAGGCAACAGCTTCTCTGAAGATGCCATTGAGCAGAACCTGCACGAGTTGGCTGATGCCGAAGGCATACAGACCATAGTGGCCAATCTATATATCCCCGGATGCTCGCTCGAAAGACACATGCAATGCGTAAAAGGCGATCTGAAGGCATATAGATACAGAAAGACAGGAATAGACGGCAAGATGGTGGAGACACCCAACAAGCAGGTGAGCGAAGCCTTGAGCGAGGAAGACTGGGACTATGTGAGCGTACAGCAGGCAAGCCATTTCTCTGGAGTCTACTACACATATCAGCCCTATCTCAACGAACTGATTGCCTATGTGAAACAAAAAGCACCCAAGGCTAAGATTATCTTCCATCAGACATGGGCTTACGCTCAGACTTCCAACCATGACGGCTTCCGCAAGTATGGCAACAGTCAGGCCACCATGTTCTCTTCCATCTTAGGCGCAGCCAAACAGGCTCTCAAGGATGCACCTATCGACATCTTGGTGCCGGCAGGAACAGCTATACAGAATGCCCGCACATCGAGCTTGGGCGACAACCTGAACCGTGACGGCTACCATCTGCAGTTGGTGTACGGAAGATACACTGCTGCCTGTACTTGGTTTGAGGCTATCTTCAAGAAGTCGGTTGTAGGAAACAGCTATGCACCCGAAGGAATAACACTGCAACAGAAGAGCATCGCACAGAAAGCTGCCCATGCTGCCGTAAAACATCCTTTCGTGATTACGCAGATCAAGTAAGAGAGGAAAAGGCGAACAACAACCTATGTTTGTAGGTTTTTAACAAGATATCCATCGTAAAACGAAACGTCCCGACGCAAGGGAATCCAGCATCGGGACGTTTTGTTTATTTTTCAGACTTCGCACCTCGTAAGGATAAAAGCGTTTATAAAAGGGAGATAGCGTTCTTAATACTCTGTCTTCTCAGTACTTTCTTCCCACATACGGAAAGCACCCAAAGCCTCATCGCGCATCAAGGCAATCATCGGCTTATGGCGATCTGCTATCTTGCGGTCGATCTCATCGTAGATAAACTCATCATCGAAACCAATCTTCGCTGCATCCTGACGATTGTTGGCATAATAGATACGGTCGAGATGTGCCCAGTAAATGGCACCCAAGCACATGGGGCAAGGCTCGCAAGAGGTATAAATCTCACAACCCTTCAAATCGAAAGTGTGCAAGGCACGGGTAGCCATACGGATGGCATTCACTTCGGCATGAGCCGTAGGGTCTTGGTCTATGGTAACACTATTGGAGGCCTCAGCCACGATAACACCATCCTTGGCAATGACGGCTCCGAAAGGACCACCACCATGGCGCACGCTGTTCTCTGACAGAAGGATAGCTCTTTGCATCAGTTGTTCTTTTGTCATGTTGTTCGAGTTATTAGTTATACATTCTCATCCCATTTTTTAAAATCGGGGTTACAAATATACAACTTTTTAACGAATAAACCACATCTTAGGAGTATAAATATAAGGGAGTTCTGACTTTTTCACAAGTTTTATACCTGTTTGATGCTTAGGCAAATGCGTAAAAGAGACAAAAGTCCGCACTTTTATGAAATTTCATCGAAAATATTTGGCGATTCAGAAATAAAGTCCTATCTTTGCAAACAGATATAGGTACGAAAATAAAAAATAGAGAATATAAGATTGGGGATTCCGATGCTATACAGGCACCGGGATTCTTTATTTTTTACCCCATCTCTAAGAACACATTATTAATAATAATAAACAATAAGAAAAATTATGGCTTACATGTCACAAGAAGGTTACGACAATCTCGTAGCTGAACTAAAACAGCTCGTTTCTGTGGAGCGCCCTAAGGCATCAGCCGCAATTGCTGAGGCAAGAGACAAGGGTGACCTGAGCGAGAACTCAGAGTATGATGCCGCCAAGGAGGCACAGGCTCATTTGGAAGACAAGATCAACCGCATCAAGCTCACCATTGCCGAGGCTAAGATCATCGACACCAAGCAGCTCAGCACTGACTGTGTGCAGATCATGTCGAAGGTGGAGATGACCAATATGGCCAACAAGGCAAAGATGAATTATACCATCGTGAGCGAGAGCGAGGCCAACCTGAAGGAGGGCAAGATTTCTATCAAGACTCCTATCGCACAGGGCTTGCTCAACAAGAAGGTGGGCGAGATCGTGGAAATCAAGATTCCACGCGGCACTATCAAACTGCGCATCGACAAAATTTCATTCGAGTAAAAATAAGGAACTATCATAAGGGCTGACAAACCCCTATGGCAGTTCCTTTTTTATGATATGTAAGCCAAACAAATATATACAGAGAATGAGAGATGTCGGTGTGTGGCACGACACATGCTTTGCAACGACAGATTTTGATTAACAATAAAAACGAAACAGACTATGGCAAGTATTTTCTCAAAGATTGCTGCCGGTGAAATCCCCAGCTACAAGTGTGCAGAAAGCGACAAGTTTTATGCATTCCTCGATATCAGCCCTATCGGTAAAGGTCACACATTGGTGATTCCAAGAAAGGAAGTTGACTATATCTTCGACATGGAAGACCAGGACCTGGCCGAATTTGAAGTCTTCGCCAAGAAAGTGGCTAAGGCCATCAAGGCTGCCTTCCCCTGCAAGAAAGTGGCACAGGTGGTTCTCGGTCTCGAGGTGCCTCACGCCCATATCCACCTCATCCCTATGAACAGCGAGGCTGATGTGAACTTCCGCAAGGAACATCTCAAGCTATCAGAAGAGGAGTTCAAGGAAATCGCGAATAAGATATACGAAGCATTCAAAAAACTATAATTCTTCTCTTCGATAACTTAGGAAGAGAGGCTACTCAAAGGAAAAGGGAAGTGAAGATGCGTCTTCACTTCCCTTTCTGTTATCATGTTATCGAATGGATGAGAGTTATATAAACTCATCTCCTTTCTTAATTTGTACCTCGTTGACATACTTGCGCACCAACGCAGAGGAGTCTTCTTTGCGACAAACCAACAGCACATTGTCTTTCTCTGCCACAATAAAGCCATCAAGGCCATTCAATACAGCTAATTTACCCTTCGGCAGTTTGACAATATTGTTATGACAGTCCTCCATCAGCACGTCGCTGTCTATCACCACATTGTCGTTCTCCCCTTTCTTCATTGCCTCATAGATGCTGTGCCACGTGCCTAAGTCAGCCCAGCCAAAGTCGCACTTCATCACATAGACGTCATTCGACTTCTCCAAGATGGCGTAGTCGATTGAGATATTGGGATAGGAAGGGAAGTTCTCCTTCATATAGGCATTCTCGGTCTCCACACTAAAGACGGGATACTTCTCGTCGTAACCTCGAAGCACAGATGGCAAAAGATGGCCAAAGTTGGCGTAGAGATGTTTCACATTGAAGAGGAACAGACTGGTGTTCCAATAGAACTCGCCACTGTCTACGAAAATCTTGGCAAAGTCGCGCTCAGGCTTCTCGGTAAACGACTGCACCTTGTAGAGTCCTTCGCCCACAGAATCGCCCAACTGGATGTATCCATAGCCAGGCTCAGGACGGGTAGGTTTCACACCCATGGAGAGGAAGCAACTGTTGTCGGCAACAAAGTGCAGTCCCTCCAACATATCCTTGCAGAACGCCTCCTCGTTGAACACAGCCTGATCGGATGGCGTAGCCACGATGCAAGCCTCAGGATTCTGCATGGCTATGCGATGCGCAGCCCATGCCACACTCGGAGCTGTATTGCGATGAATGGGTTCCGACAAGATGTGCTCGGAGGAAACATCGGGCAGCTGCTGCCTTACAAATTCCACATACTCCTCGTTGGTATTGATATAGATATGGTCGGCTGGCACAATCCTTGCCATCCTGTCATAAGTTTGCTGCAACTGAGTACGTCCCACACCGAAGAAATCAAGAAACTGTTTGGGATAAGCATTGCGGCTGCTGGGCCACAGTCTTCTACCCTTTCCTCCGGCGAGTATGATGCAATAATTGTTATGATCGTTGTTTGTCATTTAGCAGTTTATATAATGATATCGTTTTAATTCCTGTGTAAAATTAGAAAATATCTATGAACCTACCAAGTTTTTTTCCAGAATTTAAGACAGAAGTGGCAAAATAAAACAATTATTTAGCCTTTCGTATAAGAAAAATCATCTTTTCAGAAACTTTTCTGCAAAAAAGTTTGTCAGTTCAAAAATTATTAGTACCTTTGCAACCGCAAAAGCCCAGATGGCGGAATCGGTAGACGCGCTGGTCTCAAACACCAGTGGAGCAATCCATCCCGGTTCGATCCCGGGTCTGGGTACTAAATTAAATTATTAAACGCTTGTAAGCCAATCGCTTGCAAGCGTTTTTTGCTTTTTAAGGTGTACTAAAAGTGTACTTATTCTTACTGCCAGTACGATAACGCAAGTACTTGCGATTGCCATCGTAAGTACTTGCGTTTTTAAGAGGACTTTTTAGTTTTTTCCTAAAAACATGATGTTGATAAATTGAGAGAGAATATTATCTCACCATCATCTTAATGCCATCTACGATATAGAGGCCAGGACGAAGGACAACGGTCTGCTCCTGACCTGCCGTCAGACGAACTTCTGCCATCTTCTGTCCACTGATGTGATATACGCCCACTCGCTTGTCGGCATCTGTCTTGATAACCACTGCTCCCTTTTCGCCTCGTACATAAGTTCCGGCATCTGTCTTCACAGAAGATATAGAAGATGATACGCCTGTAACATAGGCTATCAGAGCATTGCCCTTGATCCATTTCTGACCACTACCTGTAACTATATCATAATAGTGTCTACCTATGGTACAATTAGCAAATTCCGAATATTGTTTTGTTGTAAAATCATATGAATTGAAATATACAAGAATAGAATGACTGCCCACCTCATCTGGAGTGACAGTATATTCCACATAGGTAATCGCTCCATTACCTGCAGCCCTTGCCCTATTAGGCTCTATCCAACCTTCATTGGTTTCGGCATTATATGGCACGAAGCAATAATCCAAATAGCCAGGTCCTCCTGTATTCTTTACGCCAAATCTTACCACGAGTTTATCGTCTTCAACCAATGGCAATTTACATTTTGCTCTGTAACATATTCCTTCACCAAACTTACCTGGAGTAGCATTACTCTCTGAAGAAACGACTGTGAAATTAGGAGCCGCTGCCGTCGTCAACGTAAACAGCTGACCGTTCACGATGACTTCATTCTTGTTGGCTACATCCGTTATCCACAGATACTGTTGAGACGAAGATGTTTCCGGTAACTCTATCTGTCGTGTCACCGAACCGCGAGCTGGTATGGTAATATACAGGTCGAAATCTGGCGAACTGGGCTTGGTATTGTCCTTCGTGTTAGTGTAAATGTTCACCAAACCATTGAACTCCATATCCATACTGTTGGTAAATGTTACCGTCAGCGGATTGGTCATACCCTTGTAAAGACCATCTTCGGCTGTTACCGTTGTTGCCAAAGGAGTAGTAACCGGAGTCAGCTTCGTGGCATCAACATTGATGATAAAAGGCTGGTTGTTAGAGAATGAACAAACATGCCAATTCTTCGTATCTGAACTATAGATAGGATAAATCACATTAATGCCCTGAGGGAAAGGATAACTGATGGTAAGAGTTGGATTTTGATCATAAGTACCATAAGTTCTTCCATCAGGCAACACTTTAGGCATATTCCATTGACGAGAATAGTTTGATACTGGCACTATGCTTCCGTTTCCCTTCTTGATACCATAGGCAAAATAACCTATAAAATCAGAAGTACTCTGATTGGCGAAGCAAGTTGTGGCTTCTGCCAGGAAATTATCAGAGACATTTGCACGGGTTGTCTTAGTCCAGGTAATGCAACACTGAGCATTCTGATTTATACTCATAATCTGTGGATAAGAAGCAAGAGGCTCATCCACCTTGCCATTATCGGGAGCTATACCGATAATCATAGAGCAGTCTCGATTGTAGCCATCCACAGCAGAGCCTGAGCCTGCACCACCCTTCGTGGATTGAAGAATCGTCAGGTCGAAGTAACCATCCTGATAGCCTCCCCATCCCCAGTTGATGTGATAAAGACCGTTGCCATCGCTTCCATCGCATACAAACTCGTGACCACCATCCGAAGCCTGACCGCTATAAAGAATGGGGCGCTTTGCCTTCAGCTCATTATCGATCAGCGTCATCCATTGCTGCAAGGTAAAGACAGTACGGGTAAGGTCTTGCATCAAGTCGGCATCATAACCAAAATAAGTCGCCAAGATGGTTGGTGTGACGTTTGCTCCCGACGAAGGCCCATAGTCCATCTTCACCGCTGCACCACAATGGTACATCAATTTGGCAACAGCATCAGCTTGCGCAGAGTTGTAATCCGACTTTGAATAATCAGGCAACATATTGTCCCAGTCGTAGGTCGCACCAGAAGATATTTCTGGTATTTGAATTCCATAACTTTTAGCAGTATAAGCCTTAATAGTAGCTTTCAACTCCTTAGGATACTGATAATACATCATCACCTGCGCCATGGCAGTAGCTACACAGCCCGTCACCGAGCGGTTGGTGCCATTATATAACGGACACATATTATTATAAGGCTCATACTGATTCCACTTAATACTACCCAAGAGAGGTGCTACAGCAGCAGAGCTGGCCCGATCGGCACGCCACTGGCGAGCCTCAGCCAATCCTCCTGACACCTGAGCATCACCCTTGAGCAAAGCCTCTACCGTTTCCTGGTAAGCCTTCATAAAGCCCACATAGTTGGCTGGCAAATGGTCGGGGTCGTAAGTGCCCTGAGCAGAGTAGCCCACTACTTCTGGCATTCTGTCGTCACCCGACACAATGGTAAATCCCTTATCCTCGCCATTGGCAAAGACATAATAGCATGTGGCAGAAGGAGACACTGCAGAAGAAACCGACATACGGGGAGCCGCCTTTGCTGAAGCCATCACCTCGGCATCCATCTCTATGCCAAGCATGGCAGCCTGACGTTGAGCTATCGCCTTAGCCTGCTGATAGCTACGCGGACCGGCTATTGCCGAAACCGACAACAAAAGCATCAACGACAATAAGAGTAAAAAGTTCTTCTTCATAAAATTCAATGATTTAGTTAGTGAATAGACTCAAATTAATTTTCTATGCCACAAATATAGCATATTTTTCACAAACAACCAAGTTCGGATGCCTGAAAAATCAATCAAGACAAGAAAATCATACGATTTGCTTCTTTTTTTACGTTTTGACACCTTTCTCAAAGCTGCAGTACCGTAGCTTCTTGACTCAACTTTCGCAAATGGGAATGTTTAGAGAAGTTACGGGGGAGTTAAACTGAACGGAGTGACAGCTCCTTTAACTCCCCTCATGCAAAACATGAAATACATATAAAAAAGTGAGTATAGATTTGGAAATATGAGATTTTATCCGTATTTTTGCAGCAATTAGACAAAACTATTTAATAACTCTATTAAAAACCCCATTTATTCATGAAGAAACTTTTTAGCTTGGTTTGCACCTGTTTGCTGGCAATGAGCATGCAGGCAGCCGAAACCGACAAGTATGACGCGCTCTATGAGAACCTTCCTTTCCAGATGGAGAAGGTGACACGTCCTCAGTTCCCTGCCAACGAGGTAAACCTGAAGGATTTCGGAGCCGTAGGTGATGGTTCTACCCTTTGCACCGAAGCTTTCAGCAAGGCTATCGAAGCCCTGAGCCAGAAAGGCGGAGGAAAGCTCATCGTGCCACAGGGCGTATGGTTTACAGGCCCCATCACATTGAAGAGCAACATCAACCTGCACATCGAGAAGGGCGGCATTATCCTTTTCTCACCCGATGATGCCCTCTATCCTTTCGTCAAGACTTCTTTCGAGGGTCTCGACACACGTCGTTGCCAGTCTCCTATCTCGGGCAACGGACTTACCAACGTGGCTATTACTGGTCAGGGAGCCATCGACGGTAATGGCGAGTACTGGCGCCCTCTGAAAAAGCAGAAGGTAACCGACGCTCAGTGGAAAGCCATCACTTCACGAGGTGGTGCCTACAAGCGCAAGGACTATTGGTTCCCGTCAGAAGGCGCTCTCAAGGCTGACAACAGCGCCAATATGAACGTGCCTGCAGAACCTACATCAGAAGAGGGATGGAACGAAATCAAGCGATTCCTCCGCCCTGTCATGGTAAGCTTGGTAAACTGCAAGAATGTTTGGCTCAATGGCGTTATCTTCCAGAACTCTCCTGCCTGGAACATCCATCCATTGATGTGCGAGAACGTGCTCATCGAAGATGTACTGGTACGCAACCCTGCGTATGCACAGAATGGTGACGGTCTTGACCTGGAGTCATGCAAGAACGCACTCATCGTCAATTCTACTTTCGATGTAGGCGACGACGGTATCTGTATCAAGAGCGGTAAAGATGCCGACGGAAGAAAGCGTGGCATTCCCTGCGAGAACGTCATCGTAGACGGATGTACAGTCTTCAAGGGTCATGGCGGATTCGTAGTAGGTAGTGAGATGAGCGGTGGTGTGAAGAACGTGATGGTTACCAACTGCCAGTTCCTCGGTACCGATGTAGGTCTGCGTTTCAAGAGCACACGTGGCCGTGGCGGCGTAGTAGAGAACATCTTCATCAAGAATATGTCTATGTTCGACATTCAGACCGACGTAATCACCTTCGACCTTTATTATGGAGGCAAGTCGGCTGTTGAGGTTCTCAACGATGGCGACGAGGCCAAGAACCAGAAGGTAGAGAAATTCAAGGTCGACGAGACTACTCCTTGCTTCCGCAACATCGACATCGACCATGTCATCTGCCGTACAGCCCGCCGTGCTGCTTACTTCAACGGTTTGCCCGAGATGCCTGTTCAGAACATCAGCATCAAGGACTTGGAGGTGAACAATGCCGAACAGGGCATCGTGATCAACCGTACTGAGAACGTGAAGCTCGAGAATATCAAGGTAACCGCAAAGACTCATACCTTCGATGCCAAGAACTCGAAGAACGTGAGTGTAAACAGCAAGACCTACAAGAAGATTGACGAAAAGGGCGTTACCCTCGATTTCTAAAGACTGCGAAGACTTGCCATATAGGACAAAAAGCCTATATGGAATACAAGACTTAATAACTCCCAAAAACATTTTGCGGTAAAAGCACAGCAAACATTCTGATATTTTGCAGCGTTTTTACCGCAAATTTCGTTTATCACTATTGAAAAAAATCGTTAAACCACTGACTCTATCCTTCCTTCAAACTCTTTCTCACCAACTTGCCCACGAAATTCCATGAAGGCATCTTCTTGAGTGTACTGCGTACCGGCTGGATATCCCAAAGCAGGAAGACAAGCAACACAGCCAAGCCGATGAGACAAGTAATGCCGTACAGCTGGCGTATGCTGATCATCAACAAGTTGGAGGCATCGTAAGGTAAGCCACGAGCCATATTGTCTGCCATCTGATGCCGAATACCGAAACTGTACAGACCCGAGCACATGGCCGACACAGGACCATTGCGTATGATTCCTGCCATGGTAAGTCCCATAAAGAAATGCTGGAAGGGCATCAGCTCCTCAAGATAAATGGTGAGCATACAGAAGAAGATGGCATTACCAAACGAACGCAGGAAAGTAGGCAGATAAAGTGCCTGCAGGGCCAATCCCGGGTCGATGAGGAAATACATCATGACAGGATAGCACACCATAGCCATGACACCCACAGTGAGAAGACGTGTATACTTCTGTCGAAGCACCTTGCACCAGAACAGGCAGAAAAGACAGCCTGCGATGGCTCCCATCCACTCTACAAAGTTGAGCACATTGGTGGTAAAGGTGCCAAAGTGCAAGACGCCACCCGTAAAAGCCGTCTGCAGAACCTTGGGAGTACTGCCCATCAACTCGACGAAGGCAAAGAGGATAAGCAGAGGCACAAGCCGCTTGTACTTCCAAGCCTCGGGAGCTATATAGGGATGACGGATGTGGCGCATGCGCTGAATACAGAAGTAGCCCGTCACGACAAACAGCAACACATCCATGCGCAGGATATCGCTGTCGAACCAGTTGTAGTGTTCTCCATAATTGAAAAAGAAGATAAACTCCAACATCCATGCCGACCATAACAGACAACCCAAGTAATCGATGCTGATAAACGGCAGAGGCTTCATGAAACGAAAGTCGTGAGTGGTGACATACACCACAAGTGACACACATAGCAAGGCACCGGTCATCGTCCAGTTGATGATGCGCCAGTCCTGATAAATATAGATAAGATGCTCAGTTATCCACGGTGAAAGCGACATATTTCCCAGCACCAGACAGTAAAGCAAGGGGAAGAAAATAGTAAAGTCGCGCTTCGAGGTCATCCACAACTGTATGTTCGACATACACTCAAAGCATCCACAGAGTTTGAAAAACCCCGCGATATAGGCCAGGACACACATCACCGGCACCGAGTCGGTAAACATGATGAGGAAGTTGCACGCCGCTATTATCAAGGCCGCATTCAGCAGAAGCCTGCGGTTGGTAAAGCGGAACTTCAACCTAAAGAGGAAAGGAAAGGGCATAGCCACGCCCACCACATTGAACATGACAATCATGAGCACATCCTCACGCATCAGGCTGTACTCTCCCATCACCTGCGACATGGCTCCGCCATAAATGCCTCCCGACATGAGGAAGACAAAGGCAAAGAGCAAATATATCCATGGCTGCAACCTGCGAGGCACGTAGCCATTGAAAGAAGGAACCCTGAAAGGTCCCTGAAGCATTGGAGGTCCTGGCATTATAATGATTTCTTCACTTTAGTTTCTACATTTAATCCCGCACGGAGCAAAGCCACCTGCTTGGGGTCGTTATCCTTGTCGAGAGCGATACTCACGGGCACACGCTGCTCCACCTTTACAAAGTTGCCCGTGGCATTATCGACAGGAATCATCGAATAGGCCGAACCTGCCGCTGCCGACAAAGCCTCCACCTTGCCATGAAAGACGACTCCCGGTATGGCATCAGCGGTGAAATCGACAGTTTTTCCTACTTCTATACCGTCCATCTGCGTCTCACGATAGTTGGCTACCACCCATACGTCATCATCATCTACGATACGTGCCAACATCTGTCCGGGCTGTACCAACTGCCCTACATGAATGTCTTTTCTGCCCATCACACCATCACAGGTAGCCACAATGACAGTATAGGAAAGATTGAGACGGGCAAGATTGAGCTGGGCTTCTGCCACACTCTCACCAGCACGCGAGCTACCCAACTGATGGGTCTGCACATTACGTACCGAGGCAGCACTCTGGCGACGGCTGTTGGCCTGTTCATAGCGTGCCTTGGCTCCCAAGTATCGGGCATAGGCATTGTCGTACTGCTGACGCGTAACAGCATCTTTCTTCATCAAAGCCGCAAAGCGGTCGAAATCCTTTTTGGCATTCAGCATGTCCACACGTGCCTCCTCAATACCGGCCGATGCAGTCTGCACATTGCTGACCGTAGTACCCATGCTTGCCGTAACCACCGATGAGCCCGACTTTGAACCGCGAAGACCTGCCTCAGCCTGTGCCACCTGCAAACGAAATTCTGCATCCTCGATGATGACAAGCGTATCTCCCTTGTGCACATGCTGGAAATCGGTAAAACGGATCTCCTTGATAAATCCTGGCACACGGGTATTGATGGGGGTTATATGACGACACACCTGGGCATCATCGGTATACTCAACATCGACTCCATGCACGAAATGACTGAAACACCAGGCCACAGCTCCTACCAGGAAGAGCACAACCACTACATTATATATTCTCTTGATTATTTTCTTGTTCATTACTATTAAAAATATGAAGTGTTGTATGAAAAGTTAGATTTTACCTGCAACATATTGCAGACGATAGTAGGCATATACGATATTGATACGGGCATCTACCTCCTGCAACTCGGCATTGAGCTTGAGATTGGAAGCATCCACCATATCGGTAACAAGCGCCAACTGGCTGAGATAACGTGCATTGATCACATCGTAGTTCTGCGAAGCCAGCTCCACGCTCTTCTGTTGGGTTGCCAACTCAACATAGGTTTGCTGATACTGCACATAGGCAGCCTGCACCCTGTTGTTGAGCTGTTCCGCCTGCACGTCACGAGTTTGCTGCATCTGACGAGTCTCCACAGCAGCCTGCTTCACGCGCTTGTTGCTCTTGAACAACGAACTAAGGCTATACTTCACCCCTACGCCCACGTACCATACATTGAGATTCTTGTCGATGGGAGGAAGTTCGAAAGTGATAGGCCCGTCAAAATGATTGGCTGCCACAAAAGCCACCTTGGGCAAGAGTTCGCTCTTGGCAAGTTTCTCCTTGGCCTTGGCTGCCTGTATATTCAGCACGCTCTGCTCCAAAACAGGCGAATTCATCGCACTTTCTGCCTGCCAATAACCTTCTCCATCCTGGGCATAGGTCTTGTCGGCTATGGTTGCATCGGGAACAATGGTCTGCAATACTGGCAAGCCCAAAGTGTTGCAAAGCTGATAATTCAGAATACTGCGATTGTTACGAAGCGACGTAAGACCCAGCCTGAGCGACTGCATCTGCAACTCATAGCGGGTAATGTCGTTCTTCAGCGCCATTCCCTCCTTCTGTTTAGCCTTGATATCAGCGATGAGCTGTTCGGTGAGTTCGATATTTTTCTCGTACACCTTGATACGGTTGTCTATCTTGCAAAGGTCTAAATACTGCCCCAACGCCATGAAACGTTCTTGCTGCCGGGTAAGTTTTACGCCCACTTCTGCCTGCTGCTTGCCCAATTCGGCAAGACGAATGCCAGCATGGATGGCTCCACCGGCATAAACCACCTGCTGGGCATCAACGGCAAAGCTGTTGCCATAATGCGGAGAATGAAGTCCATGAACATCGGAGAAATCACGATCGGTCATCAGTACGTTACCCAAATAACTGAACGACAGCGAAGCATCAATATCAGGAAGACGCTTGCTCCGGGCTGCCTCTACACCCAAACCGGCTGCAGCTACACCCGTCTTCTGGGCACGCAGACTCTTGCTGTTATCCTCTACCTTTTCGAAAAGCTGACCTACAGTCATGGGAACACTTTGACCAATACGTCCCGAACCGTCTGTCTGGGCATGCGCCCACATACAGCCTCCCAGCAAAAGGAGGCCTACAAACATAAATTGTCTTGTCATCAGAATTTTACCTTTTATAAATCTGGGTGCAAAGGTACAGAGTTTTCTGCTAACGACTGTTTTAAATATCACCCTACGGATGGACTTTTTGGGAACAATTCTTCTTATATCTCTCATAAAATACGTATCTTTGCAAACAAAAAGAGAACAAAACCAATGATTAATGAATTAGACAGCCGACAGGAAGCCCGACTTTTCGTTACCACACTTGACAAATGGACCTTTGAACCACAGGTAATCACCTATGGCGGCATACTGATTTGCCGAAAAGGAAAGGCAAGACTGAAAGTAAACTTCAAGGAATGGGAAATGCACGAAGGAGCTGTGATAACGATTTTCCCAAATGATGTGGTGTTGCTGACCAAGGATAACGGGAACGACTTCAAGGTGGAAATGCTGAAATACAACGCCTCCTTGCTGCGTGAGGCAAGTCTGCAGTTAGAGCAAACTGTCTATTCAGCCTTGCGCGAGGACCGCTGCAGACAGGACTCTCCTATCGTCACCAATATCATCAACCACATGTTTGCCCTGCTCAGGGTGTACTTCGACCAAGCAGCATGCACCTGTCTTACGCAGTTGGTGCTATGTCAGCTGAAAGCTTTCTTCATAGGATTCAACGAATACCTGCTACGAAATCCACAATATCGCCCCGATGAAATCAAGTCTTATCGTGTAAGAGAACTCTTCAACCACTTCATGCACCTGATGGAAAGAGACTACAAGGCATCAAGGGATGTCAATTATTATGCCGACCTGATGAACATTACGCCCAAATATCTCACCAACATCGTGCGACAGGTGACGGGGCACACCCCAAAGACCATCATCGACCAGTATGTCATACTGCAAATCAAGATGCAGTTGCATCGCAGTCAGCAAAGCATCAAGGAAATAGCATGGGAATATCATTTCTCTGACTCAAGTTTCTTCTGCCGCTACTTTAAAAAACATACAGGAAAGACACCACAACAGATCAGAGAACAGACAGCCGACAAAACCAACCAGCAGGAAGACAGAACAGACTTCTAATATAAAAGCCTGTCTGCAGGAAAAAGCCGACAGCAACCAGCCATCGGCCTGTTTCATTAAAGACTGCGGTGGTACATCTTCCTGATTTCTTCGTTTATGAAATCTTGAAAACCAGGACTGTCGATAATCTCGATATGGCTGTACAGTCCCAAGACAAAACGGGCAATACCCAAGTAGCTTGCCACATCCATAGACAACAGCCAGTACTTGGGAGCTTTTCCTTCATTATTATCGGTTTCATCGGGCAATTCGACGATGAATTCGGCTGATTTGGGATATTCCTCAATCATCAGACTATATGCCAGACGGTCGAGTTTCAACCTGACAGGCAACCGCTCATCACCACTAAACATAAAGAGATCGGTAAACATCTGGCGATGCTTGGCCTCGTTGCCCCACTCCAGATCGAGCAGGACAACATTGCCCATACGCGACACCTTGAACGTCTTGTTCATCTTGGAACTAAGTTCATAGCAGCGCACATCATTATTGTTGTTCATCATAAGGAAAGGCTCCACCACCCGGTCGGTACAACTCTTGCTGTGAGGCGAGGAATAACCTTCTATCTTGACAAGCCGATGACGCTTGATGGCATCGTAGAGCACACCGACATGATGGGCAGCCTGCTCACGCAACTGAGGATTGGCAAGGATGTTGAGGTCATAGAAACGGTCCAACTTGCGGCGCAGTCGCTCCACGATGGCATTATTGTCTTCCACCTTATTTAATATAGAGAGCATGGTGAGGGCTTCCTCCTCGGTGAAGTTGATGGTTTCGAAGAGATGCTTGAAGAATGGCGACTCCCTGTCAAGACTGTATATCCTGCCATTCTTCTCCACCTTGAAGCCCCAGTCGCGGAAACTCTCCAAATAATAATACAGCATACGTCGCGAAATGCCCGCACGCTCGCAAAGAGTATCCACATCATAACGATGGTTCTCGGTAAGGAGAAGCATCAGGTTCATTTCTTTTTCCAGTTTGTCGTGTCGCATAAAGCCTGAATGTGATAAGTTGATGAGTCGGAAAGAGGCTGAAGACTGCTTTTTATGTTAATAGAGCTTAACAGCCACTCACTTTTAACATAAGAACTCAGAAAGTGAACATATATTGCACAAAAGCCTCCTAATTTTGCCCTCAGAAACAAAGAAAGACCTGTAAAAGGGCTTTCATACAGTAAGAAAACTATAAAACAATAAAGAATTATGGAAAAGAATATCACATTGGGCACTTCAGCCGACATCAACTTCGTAGTAAACAGCATCAGCAACGGCAGTAAGAGCGTTGTGGACGGCAGTAAGAACCTGATAAGCAGTATCAAGAGTTTGCTGCAAAGCGGCAAGCAACCCATAGAATGGCTGCAAAGCTACTATTCCATCATCATGGAAAAGGAAGTGAGCATGAAGCAGACCCTCCTCCTCATCGCCACCCAGTTTACATTCGTGCTGGGCATACTGCCTGCCGACATCAATCTGGCATTAAGAGCCGCTTTCTTGGGCAGTTTCGCCTTCTGCCTGCATCTGTGCAAGAAGAGTTTTCAAGAGGAAATATAAATTGATTTCATTAACCGTCACTTAGTCCTTGAACTCAAGTGAAAGTTCGTCCGAGCCCAAGAGATTGTAGCTCATGCGGTGATAAGGCGTAACCCCATACTCCCTGATGGCAGCCCGGTGCTTCTTGGTGGGATAACCCTTGTTGCTCTTCCAGTCGTACTGAGGATATTCCTCGGCAAGGGCATCCATATAGTCGTCACGATAGGTCTTGGCCAGAATGCTTGCTGCAGCTATCGCCATATACTTGCCGTCGCCTTTCACTATCGTGGTATGAGGCAGATCATGATAGGGCTTGAAACGATTGCCATCCACAATAATAGCCTCTGGACGAACCTTGAGCTGATCGAGTGCCCTGTGCATCGCCAAGATACTGGCATTGAGGATATTGATCTTATCTATCTCCTCGGGAGTAACGATTCCTACAGCCCATGCCACGGCATCACGCTCTATCTGCTTGCGAAGAGCCTTGCGCCTCTTGTCTGTAAGCTGCTTACTATCGTTGAGGTCTGCATTCCGATAACCAGGAGGCAGAATGACAGCAGCCGCATAGACACTGCCAGCCAGACAACCACGACCAGCCTCATCGCAGCCGGCCTCTATAAGGTCCTTATAATAATGACTTTCCAACATCTTCTAAATGGTATTTTACTGAATAATAAAAACTATTTGATGCAAAAGTAGTACAAATAACTGACTCCAACAAATCCTGATGGATTATTTTTTAGGATTACGTATGAAACTATAGGAAAGAAGGACGATGAAACCAGTATCTTTGCAGAAGATAAGCGGCATCTCAGCATAACATTCAAGCAAGCTTGATGCTCTGCATTCGATTTGCATTATCTTTGCAGAAAACTAATCACAAGTAAATATGAAACAAACGATTTGCATTCTTTTATCAGCTATCGCTATCTCGCTCGGCTGCTCAGCCAAGAAGCAGACGAGCACTTTCCCCGACGGCACACCTATCTCTTCATGGTTTGCCGACACCACTGGTGTGGAACTGAAGGATATGGGCAAGCCCTACATCATTACCGATTATGGAGTGATAAATGACTCAACCATCATTCAGACCCAGAAGATTCAGGAAGTCATAGACCGTTGTCATGCCAATGGTGGCGGAGTCATCGTGGTGCCTGCAGGCACTTATCTTACAGGCTCACTATTCTTCAAACCAGGCTGCAACCTGTATTTGGAAGAGAACGCCACACTGAAAGGAAGCGATGCCATCACCCATTATCAGATAGTGAAGACTCGACTGGAAGGTCAGACCTTAGACTATTTTGCAGCACTCATCAATGCCGATCATCACGATGGTTTCACCATTGCAGGCAAGGGAACCCTCAACGGCAACGGACATAAATTCTACGATGAATTCTGGCTGCGCCGAAAAGTCATCAAGAAGTGTACCAACTTGGAAGCTCTCCGCCCAAGACTGGTCTACATCTCCAACTCCAACGACGTGAAGGTAAGCGGCATCAGAATGGTGAACTCTGGTTTCTGGACCAACCATCTGTACAAGTGCAAGCGCGTGAAATACCTCAACCTGTATATCTACGCACCGACAAGCGGCTATCCTAAAGGTCCAAGCACCGACGCCATAGACATCGATGGATGCGAGGATATGCTGATAAGAGGCTGTTGGGTAAACGTGAACGATGACGGTGTGTGTCTGAAAGGTGGCAAGGGAACCTTCGTAGACAAGGACAGCACCAATGCTCCCTGCCGCAACGTCATCGTAGAGAACTGCTATTTCAAGAAAGCCGGTGGAGGTGTCACCTTCGGAAGCGAGTGCTATGATGCCAAGAATGTGATTATAAGAGACTGCCAGTTCAACGGAACCAGCAACATTCTGCTCTTCAAGATGCGCCCCGACACACCACAGAGATACGAGGATGTACTGGCAGAAAACTGCACAGGAGTAGTTACCTTCGGCATCAGAACCCGTATTTGGACCCAGTTCTACGACAAGAAAGACAGAGACGACATGCCCCGTTCTGTCATCAACAACGTGAAGATGAAGAATATCAAGGTGAAGAGCACCAAACAGTTCTACACAATGATACCTTCAGAAAACTACGACTTGGGTAGTTTCTCGTTCGAAAACATCGATGTCACCGACCCTGTAGGAATTATGGACACATCGGTATTGGGCAGTTGCAAGCTCAACAAAGTGAAACTTAATGGTAAAGCCATTAAGTAGTTTTTTTAGAAGGAGTTAAGAAGTTAAAGGAGTTAAGACAACAGTCTATTTGGATAAGATGCAGGACATTAGTCCCTTACCTCTTGAAATAGACGTTACCCACAAAACATTTGTCTTAACTCCTTTAACTCCTTAACTCCTTTAACTCCTTAACTTCTATACTGCGATGGCGGCATACCAAACTGCTCCTTGAAGCACTTGCTGAAGTAGTACGGATTGTCGAAACCTACAGCATAAGCCACCTCCGACACATTCTTCTCACCCTCCTTCAACAGTTCGGCGGCTTTTCTCAGTCGGATGACACGGATATACTCATTAGGTGTATAACCCGTAGTTCCCCTTACCTTTTTATAGAAGATGGTGCGTCCCAAGTGCAACAGTCCTGCCACCTTGTCGACAGAAAGATCTTGTTCGCCAAGGCGAGAATAGACGATACTGTCAAGACGCTTGACAAACAAGCTGTCCTGCTCGTTGCTGAGCATGGCAGAACGAATCTCCTGTGGCTCCTTGCCAAACTTCTGACGAAGTATCTCACGCTGGTTGAGCAACTGCAGAATGCGAGCCATGAGCAACTGCGGGCTGAACGGCTTGGTAATGTAAGCATCGGCTCCCGACTCTGTTCCTTCAAGCACATTCTCGTCAGTACTGAGGGCAGTGAGGAGAATGATGGGGATATGACTCGTCTCAAAACTGTTCTTTAGACGTTTAGTAAGCTCGAAGCCATTCATTCCAGGCATCATCACGTCGCTTACTATCAAGTCGACATCCAACTCCTTTGCCATGGCTATACCCGTCTTGCCATCCGAAGCCACCTTCAGGTCGAAACAGCTCTCCAGTTCAGAGAGCAGGAACTCACGTACATCGTTGTCGTCTTCTATCAGAAGAATGGTACGACGGTTGAGCGGAGCAGATGGTGCAGAAGGCACAGCATCAGTTGTTTTTTCTTCCTGTCCGTCCCGTTCCTTTGCCAAATCGGCCTTCAGGATAGGGCTGTCCTTTATCAAGAAGTCGGAAGCCTCGTAGCAGTCTTTCTGCAGAGGTATCGTGACCACAAAGACCGAACCTCCGCCCTCGTTCTCCTGATAAGTTAGCTCGCCATGATGCGTCCTCACAAGTTCATGGGTAAGATGGAGTCCGATGCCAAAGCTCTCGCCCGTATAACTGCTCTGCATGAATCGGCTGAAGAGCTGTTCTCGCTTCTCCTGCGGAATGCCCACTCCCGTGTCAGCCACACGGATGGTCATCACATCCGTGAAAGAGAGGCTTACAGAGATGGTTCCCTTGGCAGGGGTGTACTTGAAGGCGTTGGACAAAAGATTGAACACCACCTTGTCTATCATCTGCTGGTCGAGGAACATCGCATGTGCCGGCTCCGACGACTCGAAACTGTAAGCTATCTCCTTCGACTCGGCTGCATCGTCGAACATACGGCAGATGCCCTTGACAAACATCACGGCATCAGTCTCCTGCAAGGACAACTTCAGCTTGCCTGCCTGCATCTTACGGAACTCCAAGAGCTGATCGATGAGTCGCAACATGCGCTGCACGCTCTTGTCCATCACCCGTATAGTCTTCTCCAACTCTGTCTGCCAACGGTTGGCCTTCATGATGCGCTTCTCCTTCTCGAGCGAGCCTTGCATCAGGGTGAGAGGAGTACGGAACTCGTGAGCTATATTGGTGAAGAAAACCAACTTGTAGCGAGTGAGTTCCTGCTCAAGACGGATTCGGTTGCGAAGCACATTCTTGTCGTGCACAAACTTCACCACCAAGATGATGACACCCAGCACAAGCAGCACATAAATCAATATCGCCCAGGACGTAAGATAGAAAGGAGGCTTGATGCGAATAACCAATGTACTCTCCTTACCCCAGGTGCCATCCGACGTACATGCCTTGACATGCAGAAGATACTTGCCAGCTGGCAGTTTCTGATAAGCCGCCCAGGGCGTGGACGAAGGTTGGCTCCATGCCTGGTCGAAGCCTTCCAGACGGTAGGTATACTTCACATTGCGCACATCGGAATAGTCGAGTGTAGAGAAATGTATGTTGGGCGAACGCTGCTCATAGGTCAGCGTTATCTCATCTGAATAAGGATAAGAGGTGAAGACCACATCGGTGAGTCCACTGCCATGGCTCAAACGTGACGGCTGAATGATAGTAAGACCATAGTTGCCACCCAGCACCACTCTGCCGTCATCAAGACATACTGCCGAGTTCTCATTATATACATTGCCCATAGGGTTGCGTGAGAACATATAGTTTTCAAACGACTTCTTGCGGGCATTCCAGGCTGTCACTCCCTGCTGGGTAGAAATCCAAAGATTGCCATCAGGTGTGTCCACCACCGACTGAACCAGATTGTTGACCAGACCATTAGAGGTATTGAAGACGTGGAACTTAGGCTCTGTCTCACCATCACCCGGCTCTACCTGTACCAGTCCATCACCCGATGCTGAGAGCCACAGTCGTCCCTGTCTGTCGACAATTACATCGCGTATTTCATAATCACGCACGTAAGTCTTATATCGGCTGGCATCCTTCACAAACTCATCGACAGGAATACGGATAAGACCTCCCGATGTTCCGCACCAAAGCACACCATGCTTGTCTATCACCATGCATCTCACCTCGTTGAGCCCCACGCTGTCGGCAAAGAATGTCTTCACACCATAGCCATCCTTACGTGGATAGACAAGGCTCAATCCCTTGCCAAAGGTTCCTATCCACATGCGATGCTTGGCATCGGAAGCCATACAGAACACGTTTCTGTCCTTAAAGTCGAGTCCTTTTGCTCCATAGATTCCCTTGCCACGGGTGCCTATCCAGGTTTCACCATTAGGCATCTGGACTATACCATAAACATTCGAATCGAAGTGGCTCTTGCCTAACACCTGGCTCATGTCGGCACTATGGTGGTAAAGACTTCCCGCACGGGTGCCCACCATGACTGTGCCGTCATTCATCTTCTTCACCATTCGAACGACATTCGAAAAGTCCATATTGCCTTCGCCATTAGGATAAATGCGTTCCACACCCTTGTCCATCACCTGGATGTGCGACACGCCTCCGTATTCTGAGCTTACCCACACTCCATCGTGACGGTCGGCAATAATGCCGAGAAGATAGTTGGAGGCTATAGGCGACTCTCCCAACTTGTCTGCCACGAAATGCTGGCTTTGGGTCAGGTCCTGATTGAACACAAAAAGTCCCTTGCCATAGGGGTGGAAATCCAGATGAGTCCATGATTGTCCTCTACGATATGAAATCGCTCATGGTCGATATAATTGGTGGTTTGCTGAGGGAAGAGACTCAGGGGTACGAGCTTGTCCTGTCTTACCAAGCGCAGCACGCCCGTCTTGTTGTATATCCACTTTCTGCCTTTGTTGTCAGTCAACACCCTGCCATTGGGGATAAGCCATTCGCCCTCACATTCCGCAACCTCTCCCGTACGCACATCGATAGAGAAAGAGCGGCGGTTGGTAAAAAGTATCCATCTGTTGCCCATGAGCAAATCGCCGGTAGCTACCTCACCGTCAACATAGGCTACATGGGAAAATCGCTGCAGCTTGCCTTGTCGAAGAACATAGACATCGCCCTTCTCCGAAACCATCAGCATCTTATGATGGAAGGGGCGCGTACGCGACATTCTCATGCCCTTGGCTATGCAGGACAGGCGACCTTCGGAATAAAGGAAAACCTTGTCCATAGTACAAAGCACCACATTGTCTTTGTCCAGACTGTCTATCAAGGGGACTTGGGAAGAACCTATTTCTGCCTGGGCAAACCTACGTGTCAAGAAAGAACCACTGCGATAGTCTACCAACATGGCTCCATCTTTGGCTCCCCAAAGCCAGAACATTCCGTCACAGACCAGCTTCCACTTAGTGAAATGAAGCTTCTCTACTTCCTGACAGTACTTCTCCTCCTTGCCGTCCACCATATTCAGGCAAGTTAATCTCTCAGAAGAAGAATACACCCACAACTTCTTATAGGTAACATCCTCCAAAGCCTTCTTCGTACGACCGATTAAAGCAGAGACGCCAGTACTGTCGTTGTCAAAATAGGTTGTTACCACGTTACCGTCGTAGCGGGCAAGTCCATTATACGTGGAAAACCACAGAAAGCCCTTCTGGTCCTGTTGCATATCGCTAACGACATTAGAGGGCAATCCTTCCTGAATGGTTACCCTCTTCGCCTTCACCTCTATGGGAAGGGAAAGAATCTCGGCATGCTTCTCCGCCGCTATCTGTGCCATAGGCTCCGTGCCAACGCCACGCTTTCCGCCATCATGGCAGGAACTGGCGAGCAAGGCAAAAGCCGCCGCCATAAGAAAATTAATGTATCTCATTATTCAGATTAGTTCTTTACACGGTGCAAAGATACGCCAAATACTTGGAAAAACCACATCTCCCTACCACAAAAATCACTTCACCCTACCACAAAACCATGGAAAGCCTATCACAAAGTCCATGGAAGACTGTTCCAAAGCATGAGACGCAACCTATATTTAGTCGTATATAAGCTATATTTCATTGCATGTGACTTATATTTAACTAAATAAAGGTTAGGCGAAGCAGTTGGAAGCAGACTTCCAGGGCAAACGCATCAAATCATTTACCTTTTAACATATAGATATTAATGTTGTATCTTATTGAATATTAACTATTTATATTTGCTTATACCAAAAATATTTTGTATCTTTGTAAAGAATAATTAAACACTTAAAAGTTACAAAATGAGCATAATTAA